>MDSW01174994.1_pt1 | contig 13301 bp, 7 predicted proteins | sample 811171 | NCBI WGS metagenome assembly MDSW01 (sample SAMN05326641, study PRJNA326480) | marine metagenome | isolation source: seawater | place: Atlantic Ocean: North West | collected 2012 | reverse complement strand
TTCTATAGTGTTTTTTTTGCCATCAATATTTAACTTATCTACTTTCATTTATTTTTTCTTTTTTTCTGATGATTTTTTTTGTTTTTCTAAAATTTCAATTTTTTCATTTATTGTAAGTTTTCTAATATTTTTTACAGATTTTTTTACTAAAACTTCTGTATTTTTAGATCCAGGAATAGAACCTTTTATAAACAATAAATTATTATCTATGTCAGATTTTATTATTTCTAAATTTTGCATCTTTCTTATTTTATTTCCCATATGTCCTGCCATTTTTTTTCCTTTAAATACTTTCCCAGGATCCTGTCTTTGACCAGTAGAACCATGAGATCTATGAGATACAGAAACACCGTGAGTTGCTCTTAATCCTGAAAAATTATGTCTTTTCATTACTCCAGCAAATCCTTTACCTATTGTTTTTGATTGCACGTCAACAAATTTAACTTCATTAAAAATCTCAATTCCAAATTCATTACCTTCTTTATATTTTGTTGTATCTATCACTTTAAATTCTTTTAATCTTTTTTTAGGTTCTGTATTTTTTTTAGTATAAAAACCTTTCATTTGTTTAGTTAATTTAGACTGTTTAATTTTTCCAAAACCTATTTGAACTGCTGAATATCCTCTTTTGTCTTTTTCGATTATGCTAATAATTCTACCTTTTTCAAATTTAAGAACTGTTACAGGAACTGACTGTCCAGATTTATAAAATTCTCTGGACATTCCTATTTTTTTTCCAATTAATCCAATTTCACTCATAATTTATATCTTTATTTCTACATCCACTCCAGATGCTAAATCTAATTTCATTAAAGCCTCTACGGTTTGTGGTGTTGGTTCAATTATATCAATTAATCTTTTATGAGTTCTTGACTCAAATTGTTCTCTGCTTTTTTTATCAATATGAGGAGATCTTAGAACTGTGTATTTTTCAATTTTTGTAGGTAATGGAATAGGACCTTTAACATTAGCTCCAGTTCTTTTTACTGTATTTACTATTTCTTCAGTAGACTGATCTAAAATCTTATTATCATATGCTCTTAATTTTATTCTTATATTTTGTTTATCCATAATTTATGCCATTTTTTTTGTTACTTCGTCTTGAACATTTTGTGGTACTTTATCGTAATGATCAAAAAACATTGAATACTGTGCTCTACCCTGTGACATTGATCTTAAATTATTAATATATCCAAACATATTTGCTAAGGGCACCATTGCTGTGATAACTGTTGCATTTCCTCTTTGTTCTTGAGTGTTTATTTGACCTCTTCTACTATTTAAATCACCAATAACATCACCCATGTAATCTTCGGGTGTAACAACCTCAACTCTCATAATTGGTTCTAATAATTTTAATGTTGCTCTTTGACATGCTTCCTTAAAACATTGTCGTGATGCTAGCTCAAATGCTAAAACACTAGAATCAACATCATGGTGTAGTCCATCAACTATAGTTACTTTATAATCTATAATTGGAAATCCTGCTAAAATTCCAGTGTCAGAAACAGACTCTATTCCTTTCTCAACACCTGGAATAAATTCTTTTGGTATTGCACCACCTTTAATTTTATTTTCAACTTCTCTTCCTTTACCCGGATCAAGAGGTTCAATTTCAAGTTTGACTCTTGCAAATTGCCCAGCGCCTCCACTTTGTTTTTTATGAATATAGTCAGCTGTTGCATTTCCTAATATAGTTTCTCTATAGGCAACTTGAGGTGCACCTATATTTGCTTCAACTTTAAATTCTCTTTTCATTCTATCTACAATTATATCTAAGTGCAGTTCACCCATTCCTTTTATAATTGTTTGTCCAGATTCTTCATCTGAAGTTACTCTAAATGATGGGTCTTCTTTAGCCAGTCGACCTAGTGCTTCTCCCATTTTTTCTTGGTCTCCTTTTGTTTTGGGTTCAACAGCAATTTCTATAACTGGATCAGGAAATTCCATTGGTTCTAATAAAACAGGTGTTTCCTCGTTAGCTAAAGTATGACCAGTGATTGTGTACTTTAATCCAGCTAGAGCGACAATGTCTCCTGTGTTCGCTTCTTTTATATCTTCTCTTGAGTTTGCGTGCATTAACAACATTCTTCCTACTCTTTCCTCTTTGTCTCTAGAAGTGTTATAAATTCCAGTACCAGATTTAATTGTTCCTGAGTATATTCTAATAAATGTTAGCGAACCTACAAATGGGTCATTTGCAACTTTAAATGCTAGAGCTGAAAATGGAGCTCCATCATCAAACTTCATTTCTAATTCTTCTTCAGATCCTGGTTTAGTTCCTTTTATAGATCCAATATCCTCTGGGCTTGGTAAATAGTCGACTACAGCATCTAAAAGAGGTTGAACACCTTTATTTTTAAAAGCTGAACCAGTTAAAACTGGTACAAAATCAAATTTTAAACATCCGCTTCTTATACATCTAATTAGGTCTTTTTCGGATATGTCTTTACCATTTAAATATTCTTCCATTAACTTTTCATCTTGCTCCACTGCCGTTTCAACAAGTTCCTGGCGGTATTTAATTGCATTTTGTTTCAGATCTTCAGGAATTTCTGTAACTTCAAATTCAGCTCCAAGTGTTTCATCTTTCCATATAATTGCTTTCATTTTAATTAGATCTACTATTCCTTTTAATGAAGATTCTATACCAACAGGTATTTGAGTAACTAATGGTTTTGCACCAAGTCTGTCTTTGATCATGTCTACGCACATAAAAAAATTAGCTCCAGTTCTATCCAATTTATTTACAAAACAAATTCTTGGTACTTTATATTTGTCAGCTTGGCGCCAAACTGTTTCTGATTGCGGTTCTACTCCTGCTACACCATCAAATACTGCAACAGCTCCGTCTAAAACTTTTAGAGATCTTTCTACTTCAATTGTAAAATCAACATGTCCTGGTGTATCAATAATGTTAATTCTGTGATCTCTCCAAAAACAAGTAGTTGCTGCTGAAGTAATTGTTATACCTCTCTCTTGTTCTTGCTCCATCCAGTCCATAGTAGCAGCTCCATCATGCACTTCTCCAATTTTATGGCTCTTACCTGTGTAGTAAAGAATTCTTTCGGTAGTAGTTGTTTTTCCAGCATCAATATGGGCCATTATTCCTATGTTTCTATATTTATCTAATTTATGAGTTCTAGGCATTTTTATTACCATCTAAAATGAGCAAAAGCCTTATTGGACTCTGCCATTTTATGTGTATCTTCTTTCTTTTTAATTGCTGATCCTTTGTTTTGATAAGCGTCAAATATTTCATTAAAAATTTTATCTGACATTTTTTTGTTTTTTCTTTTTCGTGAAGCATTTATTAACCATCTGATTGCAAGAGCTTGTGATCTTTTAGGTTTGACTTCAACAGGAACTTGGTATGTTGCACCACCAACTCTTCTTGATCTTACTTCAAGAGTAGGTCGAAGATTATTAATTGCCTCATTAAAAATATTAATTGGTTCTTCTTTTGCTTTTTCTTTTAATTTATCAAGTGCGTCGTATACAATTTTTTCTGCAGTAGTTTTTTTTCCGTCGAACATTATAGAATTTATTAATTTTGGTATTATTACTGATTTAAATTTATGGTCTATAACCGGAATTTTTTTTGGAGCTTTTCTTTTTCGAGACATTTTTATTTTCCTTTTTTTGCTCCATATTTTGATCTTTGCTGTTTTCTTGCTGTAACTCCTTGGGTATCAAGATTTCCTCTTAATATATGATATCGAACTCCGGGAAGGTCTTTAACTCTACCACCTCTAATGAGCACAACAGAGTGTTCTTGTAAATTATGGCCTTCACCAGGAATATATGATGTAACCTCATGTCCATTTGATAATCTGACTCTTGCAACTTTTCTTAAAGCTGAATTAGGTTTTTTTGGTGTCGTTGTATATACTTTTACACAAACACCTCTTTTTTGTGGTGATTTTTCTAAAGCTGGAACTTTGTCCCTAGCTTTTTGTTTAATTCTCTTTTTTTTTAATAACTGGTTAATTGTAGGCATAATATCTAATATTTATTTTTGGAAGAATTAGCTGACTTTTGCTTATATTTTATGTGGCAGCGTTTAGTACAAAAGAGTACTACATTCCAACCAAAATCATCGCCAAAATACAGAAGAAATGTATTTTGTCAATTTAAAATTGTATATAATTGTCCAAATATCTATTGATTTGCTTGAGTTTCTGTTGTTTCAAGAGCTTCTTGATCAGCTAAAAATTTGTTGTCGTCTTCAATTGCTTTTTTGTTCCATTTACTTTTAATTACACCAGTTCCAGCTGGTACCAGTCTTCCAACAATCACATTTTCTTTTAAGCCTGACAATTGATCAACTTTACCTCTTATTGCTGCATCTGTTAAAACTCTAGTTGTTTCTTGGAAAGAAGCTGCTGATATAAATGACTCCGTTTGCAAAGAAGCTTTGGTAATACCCATTAAAACTCTTTCACCTATAGCAGGTTGTTTGCCTTCAGATTTTAAATTGTCATTTAATGTTTCAAATTTAATTCTATCTATAATTTCTCCAGGTAAATATTTTGAGTCACCTGAATTTTTAATTTCAACTTTTTTCAACATTTGTCTTAAAATTGTTTCTATATGTTTGTCATTAATAACTACACCTTGCAATCTATAAACTTCTTGTACCTGGTTTACAAAATATTCTGTTAATTCTTCTATTCCAAGTATTCTTAGGATATCATGTGGAGCAGGACTTCCATCTAATAAATACTCACCTTTTTTAATTTCTTCACCTTGGTTAAAATTAATATGTTTTCCTTTTGGAATTAAATAATTTGAAGGCTCTCCATTTTCTTGCTCAATGCTAATTCTTTGTTTTCCTCTTACTTCTTTACCAAAAATTACCTTTCCATCATTTTCAGCAATTATAGCGCTCTCCTTTGGTCTTCTTGCTTCAAATAATTCGGCTACTCTAGGAAGGCCTCCTGTTATATCTTTAGTTTTAGACGTTTCTTTAGGTAGTCGTGCTATAACATCGCCTGCGTGAATTTTTTGTCCATCTTTAACTGATAATATTGAGTCTGGGACTAAATAATATCTCGCTTCATTGTCATCTGCTTTTTTAACAACATTTCCCTTATCATCTCTTAAAGTAATTCTTGGTTTTAATTCAGTGTTTTTTGATTGTGACCTCCAATCAATAACTGATTTTGAGGAAATACCTGTGGCATCATCTAAAGTTTCTGCTAAAGATATTCCATCTATTAAATCTACATAATTAACCATACCACTTTTTTCAGCAATAACTGGAGTTGTGTATGGGTCCCATTCACAAATTTTAGTATTTTTTTTAACTTTATCATCATTTTTAAAAAAAAGTCTTGAACCATATGGTACTTTGTAAACTGCAATTTGTAATCCATTTTCATCTTCAATTGATAACTGCGTATTCCTTCCCATAACAACTAAATTATTTTTGGAGTCTTCTAATAAATTTGTATTTATCACTTTCAAAATTCCATTGCTCTTAGTAATAATTTGTGAATCTTCTTTAATTTGTGCTGTTCCACCAACGTGGAAAGTTCTCATTGTTAACTGAGTTCCAGGTTCTCCTATTGATTGAGCTGATATCATTCCTATTGCTTCACCGACATGAACCATTTTACCTCTTGATAAATCTCTTCCATAACACGTAGCACAAACTCCTTCTTTTGAAGAACAGGTAATAACTGAAAATACATTTATTACTTTTACTCCTGCTGCGTCTATTTTTTCACATGCTGCTTCATCTATCATTTCTAACTTTTTAAGAATAATTTCACCAGTAATTGGATTTTTAATATCATTTGCAACTACTCTACCTAATGAACGTTCAGATAAACTAACAATAACATTTCCTCCTTCTATAATCTCTGATAGTTTAATATTTCCTGGGTTTTCACACTTAATTTTTGTAATAGTTAAATCTTGAGCAACGTCGCACAATCTTCTAGTTAAATATCCTGAATTAGCAGTTTTTAAAGCTGTATCTGCTAATCCCTTCCTAGCTCCATGTGTAGAGTTAAAATATTCGAGTGCTGTTAAACCTTCTTTAAAGTTTGATGTAATTGGAGATTCGATAATTTCTCCAGATGGTTTTGCAATTAATCCTCTCATTCCAGCTAGTTGCTTCATTTGAGCAGCTGAGCCTCTAGCACCACTGTCTGCCATCATAAATACCGAGTTTATTTTTAGCTCATCATCAGTAATTTCTGTTGCTGATATTCCTTTCATCATTTCAGCTGCAACTTTATCAGTGCATTTAGACCATGCGTCTACTACTTTATTATATTTTTCACCTCTTGTAATTAGTCCCTCTGAATATTGGTTTTCATATTCAGATATTAATTTTTTAGTCTCGTTAATTAATTGTTCTTTGTTTTCTGGAATAATTAGGTCATCTTTTCCAAATGAAATACCTGCTTTAAAAGCATGTTTAAAACCTAAATCTTTTAATTTGTCACAGAATATTACAGTGCTTTTTTGTCCAGTAAATCTAAATACTATATCTATTATTTCTGAAACAGTTTTTTTTGGTAAAGTTCTATCTATTAAAGAGAAAGGTATATCTTTATTTTTAGGAAGTAGATTGGCTAGCAAAAATCTACCAGCTGTAGATGTGTGTTTTTCAAATATCTTATTACCATTTTTATCAACAGTCTCAAATCTAGATATAATTTTAGAGTGTACTTTTATTATGCCCATCTCCAGAGCTTGTTCTATTTCAAAATTGTCAACAAAATATCCTTCTGTTTTTTCTTTATTATTTGGCAGTAATGATAAATAATAAATACCAAGTATCATATCTTGGCTTGGAACGATGATAGGTTTGCCATTTGATGGACTTAAAATATTATTTGTCGACATCATTAAAACTCTAGCTTCTAATTGGGCCTCTAAACTTAAAGGAATATGTACTGCCATTTGATCTCCGTCAAAATCGGCATTAAATGCAGCACAAACTAACGGATGTAGTTCTATTGCATCTCCTTCAATCAGTTTTGGTTCAAAAGCTTGTACACCAAGACGGTGCAATGTTGGTGCTCTATTTAATATAACCGGATGTTCTCTTACAATTAATTCAAGTGCATCCCATACTTCGTTTCTTTCTTTTTCAACTATTTTTTTGGCTTGTTTAATTGTTGATGCCAAACCTAATTTATTTAATCTAGCATATAAAAATGGTTTAAATAACTCCAAAGCCATTTTTTTTGGCAGGCCACATTCGTGTAATTTTAAATCTGGTCCAACAACTATTACAGATCTTCCTGAATAATCAACTCTTTTTCCTAACAAATTTTGTCTAAATCTTCCTTGTTTTCCTTTTAGCATTTCAGCTAAAGATTTTAATGGTCGTTTACCAGTTCCTGTAATTACTCTACCTCTTCTACCATTATCGAATAATGCATCAACTGACTCCTGGAGCATTCTTTTTTCATTTCTAATTATAATATCTGGAGCTTTTAAATCCATTAACCTTTTAAGTCTATTATTTCTATTAATAACTCTTCTATAAAGATCATTTAAATCAGAAGTGGCAAAACGACCTCCGTCAAGAGGAACTAGAGGTCTCAGTTCTGGAGGGATAACTGGTACAACAGTTAAAATCATCCATTCAGGTTTATTTCCTGTCTCAATAAATGAGTCAATTAATTTTAACCTTTTAATAGATCTTTCTTCTGCAACTTTAGATTTTGTTTCTTTAATGTTTTTAATTAGCCTGTTCTTTTCCTCATCTAAATTAATTGATTTTAATATTTCTAAAATTGCTTCAGCTCCTATTCCAGCAGTAAAAGATTCCTCTCCATATTCGTTTTGATACTTTAGTAGTTCATCTTCATTTAAAAGCTGATTTTTTTTAAGACTCGTTAACCCAGGTTCAATTACAATAAAATTTTCAAAATATAAAACTCTTTCAACTTCTTTGAGCTTCATGTCTACCGCTAAAGCTATTCTACTTGGTAAAGATTTAAGGAACCATATATGTGCAACTGGTGTTGCTAAGTTAATATGACCCATTCTTTCTCTTCTTACATTTGATTTTGTAACTTCAACTCCACATTTTTCGCAAATTATTCCTCGGAATTTCATTCTTTTATATTTTCCACATAAACACTCGTAATCTCTTATAGGTCCAAAAATTCTTGCACAGAATAGACCATCTTTTTCGGGTCGAAAAGTTCTGTAATTTATTGTTTCAGGTTTTTTTATTTCTCCATAAGTCCATGATTTAATCTTTTCTGGACTGGCTAAAGTAATTTTAATACTGCTAAAATTTTGTTCATCAATTAATTCTGGTTTTTTAAATGGATCTACAATTTGATCTTTCATAATTAATTCAACTCCACATTTAAAGCTAGTGCTTTCATTTCTTTAACTAAAACGTTAAATGACTCCGGGATACCAGACTCAAAATTTTCTTCTCCTTTTACTATTGTTTCGTAAACTTTTACTCTTCCTGCTACATCATCTGATTTTACTGTTAATATTTCTTGTAATGTATATGAAGCACCATAAGCTTCTAAAGCCCACACTTCCATTTCGCCAAATCTTTGTCCGCCTAATTGAGCTTTTCCTCCAAGAGGTTGTTGTGTGACTAAACTATAAGGTCCAGTAGATCTGGCATGAATTTTATCTTCAACTAAGTGATGAAGTTTTAACATGTAAATAGTTCCTACAGTTACTGGTCTATCAAATTTTTCTCCTGTTCTTCCATCCCAAAGATATGTTTGACCTGAATTTGGTAAATTTGCTATTTGAAGCATTTTAGTAACATCTGACTCTTTTGCTCCATCAAATACGGGAGTCGCAATTGGAACACCATTTTGCAAATTTTCGCACAAGTCGTTAAATTCGATCTTATTTAATTTATCTATTTCTTTTTCAAATTTTTCTTGTCCATATATTGACTTGTAAAAAGTTGAAATTTTTTCACTTTTATCAACCTTTTTTTGATTTTCATTAATTAATTTTCTTAAATTTTCACCAAGCTGCGAACAAGCCCAGCCAAGATGTGTTTCTAAGATTTGACCAACATTCATTCTACTAGGAACGCCAAGAGGATTTAAAACAATATCAACAGGTTTACCACTTTCAGAGTATGGCATATCCTCAACTGGTACTATTTTACTTACTACTCCTTTATTGCCATGTCTTCCTGACATTTTATCACCAGGTCTCAATCTTCTTTTTATAGCCACAAAAACTTTTACCATTTTCATAACACTTGGCAATAAATCATCTCCTTGTTTTATTTTTAAAACTTTGTCTTCAAATCTATTTTGTATATCTTTTTTAGCTTTGTTATATTGTTCTTTTAGTTGTTCTAGGGAATTAATTGATGGTTTGTCTTCAACAGATATTTTAAATATATCGTTTATTGTTACTGAACTTATTATTTCAGAAACAGATTTTTTTTCAGTATTAATATTTTTATTTTTTTTTGAAATTTTCGCGTTTTCTAATATTGTTAAAGCTCTTACTTTTATACTTCTTTCTAAAATTTCTTCTTCAACTATTTTGTCTTGGTTAACAGATTCAATTTCAGCTCTCTCAATAGTAATTGACCTTTCATCTTTTTCAATTCCATGTCTGTTAAAAACTCTTACATCAACTATTATACCGCCACTACCGCTTGGCATTTTTAATGATGAGTCAATAACATCTATTGCTTTTTCACCAAATATTGATCTTAGCAGTTTTTCTTCTGGTCCGGATGCGCTATCTCCCTTTGGAGTTACTTTTCCTACTAATATATCGCCTGGTTTTACTTCTGCTCCAATATAAACAACCCCTGATTCATCTAAATTTTTTAAAGCTTCTTCGCTTACGTTCGGTATATCTCTAGTTATATCTTCTTCTCCAAGTTTTGTATCCCTAGCCATTATTTCATATTCTTCTATATGAATTGATGTAAATACATCGTCAGTTACACATCTTTCGGAAATAAGTATAGAATCTTCAAAATTATATCCCTGCCAAGGCATAAAGGCTACTGTTACATTTTTTCCTAAAGCTAATTCACCAAGTTTTGTTGATGGGCCATCAGCAATTATATCTCCAGATTTAACTTTGTCTCCAACCCTTACAAGAGGTTTCTGATTAATGCATGTATTTTGATTTGATCTTTTAAACTTTTGCAAATTATATATATCGACTCCAGATTTAGTTAAGTCACTGTCATCAGTGACTTTGATTACAATTCTTTTTCCATCTATTTTATCTACAATCCCATTTCTCTTTGCAACAATTGTAACACCTGAGTCCAAGGCTACATCGCTTTCTATACCTGTACCGACTAATGGTGACTCTGGTTTTAAAAGAGGTACAGCTTGTCTCATCATGTTTGAACCCATTAACGCTCTATTAGCATCGTCGTTCTCTAAAAACGGAATTAACGAAGCTGCAACAGAAACTAACTGTTTAGGTGAGACATCTATATAATCTATATTTTCAGGTTTTGACAAAATAAAATTTAAATTTTGTCTTGATGAAACTAATTCTTCAACTAATTTTCCGTTTTTGTCTATTTTTGAATTTGCTTGCGCTATAGTAAATTTTGTTTCTTCCATAGCAGACAAATAAACTATTTCGGTTTGCACAATTCCATCTTTAACTTTTTTATAAGGGCTTTCTATGAATCCATATTTATTTATTTTTGAATAAGTTGATAAACTATTTATCAAACCAATATTAGGACCTTCTGGTGTTTCAATCGGGCAAATTCTTCCATAGTGAGTTGGGTGAACATCTCTAACTTCAAATCCTGCTCTTTCTCTTGTTAGTCCTCCTGGTCCTAAAGCAGAAACTCTTCTTTTGTGAGTTATTTCAGATAAAGGATTAGTTTGATCCATGAATTGAGAAAGTTGAGAGGTAGCAAAAAAATCTTTTAATGAAATTGTTAATGGTTTTGCATTGATTAAATCTTGAGGCATAGCAGACTCAATATCTAAATTAGTCATTTTTTCTTTAATTGCTCTTTCCATTCTATAGACGCCAATTCTAGCTTGGTTTTCAACAAGTTCACCAACTGATCTCACTCTCCTATTTCCTAGGTGATCTATATCGTCAACTTCATCTTTACCGTCTCTTAAATCTAACATTTTATTAATTATAGCAATGACGTCGTCATTTCTTAAAATTGTTATTTTATCAGAACAATTTAAATTTAGACGTGAATTCATTTTTACTCTACCGACATCAGACAAATCATATCTTTCAGAAGTAAAGAATAAATTATTGAATATTTGTGAAGCTATCTCAATAGTAGGTGGCTCACCCGGTCTTAAAACTTTATAAATTTCAGTAATGGAGTCATTTTTATTATCATTTTTGTCATGTAATAAAGTTAGCAATATATATGGACCTTTATTAATTGGATTTGTTCTCGATATTTCAATATCGTTAATTTCTGATTGAATTATTTTTTCTATAATACTTTCATTCAACTCTGTTCCAATTTTAAATATATCCTCACCAATTTTTATGTTTTTGTGTAAAAATTTACCAACTAATGATTTACTTGAAACAAAAATATCCTTAAGGCCGTCACTAAATAATTTTTTTGCAATTACAAGATTTAATTTATCATTTGACTTAATTACAACTTTTTTAGTTTTTGCATCAATGATTTCCTCAGAAATATTATTTTTAACTTTATAATTCTCAGGAACGAATTTAGTTTTCCATTTATTAAGATTTTTATCGAAGTAATAAGTGTCTTTTTCGTAAAATTCATTTACTATATCAGATTTTGTATAGCCCAATGCTTGTAATAATGTGGAAACTAAAATTTTTTTTTTTCTATCTATCTTAAAATAAAGCAGATCTTTCACATCGTATTCAAAATCTAGCCATGAACCTCTATTTGGAATAACTCTACAATTAAATAGCAATTTCCCGCTTGCGTGTGACTTGCCTTTATCATGATCAAAAAAAACGCCAGGACTTCTATGCATTTGATTTACTACAACTCTTTGAACTCCATTGGTAATAAAAGTACCACTATGTGTCATCATAGGTACCTCCCCCATGTAAACTTCTTGTTCTTTAGCAGATAGTATATCTTTAGTATTGGTTTCTTGATTTATTTCATAAACTACTAATCTTAAAGTACATTTTAAAGCTGATGAATAGGTAAGACCTCTTTGTATGCATTCCTCTGTATCAAACTTTGGTTTTTCAAATCTGTAGGAAATATATTCTAAAGTTGCTTTTTCGTTTATATCTTCAATTGGAAATATACTTTTAAAGACTCTATCGAAGCCTTTAACTAGATTTGACTCTTGATCTTCAACAAATTCTGTGAGTTGTTTGTAGGAGTTTTTTTGTACTTCGATTAAATTTGGAATTGATAGATCTTCTTTTAATTTTCCAAAATTCTTTCTAATATTTTTCTTTTCAGTAAAAGATAATTGCATGCACAAAACTGATTTTTTAGGTCAGTTGTTTAATTTTATTAATTTATTTTAATTCTACTTTAGCGCCAGCAGCTTCAAGTTTTTTCTTAAGTTCTTCTGCTTCTTTTTTATTTACACCAGTCTTAACTTCTTTTGGCGCTCCTTCCACTAAATCTTTGGCTTCTTTTAAACCTAAAGATGTAGCTGCTCTTACTTCTTTAATTACATTAATTTTTTTATCTCCCGCTGAAGCAAGAAGAACTGTAAATTCATCTTTTTCTTCTGCAGGTGCTGCTCCACCAGCTGCCGGTGCTGCTTGAGCTACTGCCGCAGCTGCTGTAACACCCCATTTTTCTTCTAATTGTTTAGAAAGTTCTGCTGCTTCCACAACAGTTAAACTTGATAAATCTTCTATAATTTTATTTAAATCAGCCATTGATAATAAGTCCTTAAATTTATTTTTTTGATTTTTCGAGCGCTAAAATAGCGATTTTTGAAGCAGGTGCAAGCAAAATACTTGCTATTTTTTGTGCAGGAGATCTTAAAATACCTACTATTTTAGCCCTTGCTTCATCTAATGAAGGAAGTGTCGCGACATTTTTAACTCCTGCTACATCCAAAATGTCGTTTCCCATGATTCCACCTAAAATTTTTAATTTATCATTATCCTTAGAGAACTTAGTTAAAATTTTAGCTGATGTAATTGCATCATCAGAAAGTGCTACAGCGGTTGGACCAGAAAATAATTTAGCTAGTTCCTTAGATTTAGTCTTTTCTAATGCTAATTTTGTAATTCTATTTTTTGTAATTTTAAAAATTATACCATGTTGTCTCATTTCTTTTCTTAATTTATCAAGTTGAGAAACTGTAAGTCCTTGATAATGAGCAACAATAACAGCTTCACTTTTA
>MDSW01051974.1_pt1 | contig 13301 bp, 9 predicted proteins | sample 811171 | NCBI WGS metagenome assembly MDSW01 (sample SAMN05326641, study PRJNA326480) | marine metagenome | isolation source: seawater | place: Atlantic Ocean: North West | collected 2012 | reverse complement strand
GGTTCCCCGTCGCCGCCGCCGCCGCGATGCGTCGACCCGCGAGCGCGCAGCCGCGCGCGACGAAACCCGGCGCGTCGTCGGTGGCGGAGGAAAAAGCAGACGCGCTCGCGTTGGAACGCGCCGCCGAAGCCGCGTTCGAAGCCGCCGCGATTCAGCTCCGGGAGGTCAAGATCGCGAAAGCGAGAGACGCGCGCGCGGCGATGGAGCTCGAGAAGCAGGAGCGGCGCCTCGCGGAGAGCGCGGAGCGCGCGGCGGTGTTACGCCGTCGAAAAGACGCCAAGACCAAACGCGACGCCGAGGCGCTCGCCGCCGCCGTCGCCGAGTCCGAGCTCAAAAACGCGGCGGTGAAGCTCCGACGCGAGGAAATCGCCGCGGAGCGCGCGGCCGCGATCAAACGCCGCGCGCTGAAAGCGGAGCAGCTCCAGGAGGCGGCGACGTTGAACCGCGCGCGCGACACCGCGACGCGCGCGGAGTGGCGGTCGTCGCTCGCGGATCTCCGCGCGGACAAGTTTGAACGCGCGACGAACGCGTACGAAACGCGTTTAGACGACGCCTCCGCCGCGATTCGCGACAAGCACGCGGAGGAGGCGCACAAGATCATCGGCCACAAACGCGAGATGAGCGCGAAGGAGCTCGACTTCGCGAAGCGGATCACGGAGCAGGCGCGGCGCGAGCGCGTCAAGGTGGAGGCGAGCGTCCGCGAGCTCAAGGCGACGGCGCGGCGGCTGCGCGTGCCCCCGGACGCGTTGCACGCGCCGGGGTCTCCCGAGGTGCGTTCCATCGCGGCCGCGACGCGAGGGAACCTTCCGAGGTCGCCGCGGGAGCACGATAAGAGCGACGCGGCGACGAAGCGCGTCGTGAAGGAGCTGGAGGAGAAGAACCAGGCGTTGGAGGAGGCGCTGGAGGAGACGCGGGCGAAGCTGGAGAGCGAGTTTGGCGCCGCGGCGGCGGCGGGGGGAGGGGCGGAGGGGACGCCCGCGGCGGCGCGGCGGAGGCGCGGGGCGCCCAAGCCCGCGGGACCGTACACCGAGTACACCACGCCGTAGACTGTGACGTTGAATAATAGTTCAACCCGTACACGGAATACACCACGCCGCGTCGAGGACGTAATGCGATGATGATATCGTATCTCGCGCGCGCTCGAGAACGAGACGTCGAAAAGCGAAAAAGCGTTGCGAAAAAGTGCGAGTGCTCGGCGGGCCACGTCGGGGTGGAGTTGAAAGGCGTCAGTTAAAGTTGAAAGGCATCGAGGGCAGGGATTGAAAGCGAGGGGTGGGCTCAGAGAAACGCCGGGAAAAGTCCTTAAGGATCGGCGTTCACCACGCGAACGGGGTCGTATGGGGACCAGTGTATAGGACGCACCGCGAACCCGCCGCCCCCAGGCGGGCGTAAAAAGCGATTAGGTTTACGTACCCCGAGAGGGTCACCGCGACCACAGCGCGGCACACGCTCGAACGCGCGGCCGCGATGTCCGCGTCCACGTCGGCCGCGGCCCTCGCGCCCATCGGGCGGCGCGCGCGCGCGCGCGGCTCGACGCGCGCGCGTCCGCGCGCGAATGCGCGCGTCGTCCGCGCCGCCATCGCGGATCCGCCTTCTTCGCCAAATACGCCCGCGCGATCCGACGCGGAACTCCGCGCGGAGCAAGCGCTCCTCGCGGGCGACGACAGCGACGGCACGATCGCCGGGTTCACGAAGCTCGAGTGGAGTTGCATTCAGACCCCGGCGAGGTACCTCGGGAACGAGATCGGCGCGGTGCACAAGCCGTGGACGGAGGCGGAGGTTCGGTTCGCGATGGCGTATCCGGAGATCTACGAAGTCGGCGCGTCGAATCTCGGGCACGTCGTGCTGTACACGATCTTGAACGACCAGCCCGGGATGCTGTGCGACCGCTCGTACCTCCCCGGTCCGGACATGGAGGCGCTGCTGAAGGCGAAGAACCGGACGCTGTTCGCGGTCGAGAGCAAGCGGCCGTTGACGCACTTCGACGCGCTCGGCATGTCCCTCGCGTACGAGCTGTCGTCGGTGAATCTGCTTCAGGCGCGTTCTATACACTGGTCCCCATACGACCCCGTTCGCGTGGTGAACGCCGTTCCTTAAGCACTTTGCCCGGCGTTTCTCTCCGCCCATCCCTCGCTTTCAATCCCCGCCCGCGGTGCCTTTCAACGCCAACTGACGCCTTTCAACTCCACCCCGACGTTCGCTTGTATGGAACGACCCTCAGATGATGTCTCTGTCCGGGGTGCCGCTGACGTGGCGGGAACGGGACGATAAGCCGGACGAGCCGTGGGACGTGGATGACGGCTCGTGGCCGTTCGTTTTCATCGGCGGACCGACGGCGACGAGCAACCCGGAGCCCGTCGCGGATTTCGTCGACTTCGTCGCGCTCGGCGACGGCGAAGACGTCATGCCGGAGATCGGCGAGTCGATCAAAAAGAGCAAGCGCGAGGGCCTCAACCGCGAGGAGACGCTGTTCCGGCTCGCGACGGAAGTCGTCGGGATATACGTCCCGCGGTTCTACGACGCCCCGAAAGGCTGGGGCGGCGCGGTGTTCCCGACGCGAGAGGGCGTCCCTCCGCGGTGCCTTCGCCGCGTCGCCGACCCCGATCCGTCCATGCAGATAGGGTTGGTCCCGTACGTCTCGACCGTGCACGACCGTCTCACGGTGGAGATTCGCCGCGGATGCACGCGAGGGTGCCGGTTCTGTCAGCCCGGGATGCTGACGCGGCCGGCGCGGGATGTTCCCCCGGAGAAGGTGATCGAGGCGGTGGAGCGAGGGATGCGGGACACCGGGTACAACGAATTTTCGCTGCTGTCGCTGTCGTGCTCGGACTACCTCGCGCTGCCGTCCGTGGGTTTAGAGATCAAGAACCGACTCAAGGACGAGAACGTGACGCTGTCGCTGCCGTCGCAGAGGATCGATCGGTTCGACGACTCCATCGCGGACATCCTCGGCGGCGCCGGGAAAGCAGGGTTGACGTTCGCGCCCGAAGCCGGGACGCAGCGGCTCCGAGACATCGTCAACAAGGGCTTGACGAACGACGAACTGTTACACGGCGTTCAAACCGCGTACGACCGCGGGTGGAGGAACGTGAAACTGTATTTCATGATCGGGCTGCCCGGTGAAACCGACGCGGACGTGCTCGGGATCGCGGAGACGGTGGCGTGGCTCATCAATACCGTCGCCGGGAACAAAGCGCGAAAGCGCGACCGACTGAGCTTGACGCTGACGCTGTCGAATTTCACCCCGAAGCCGCACACGCCGTTCCAGTGGCACTCCGTCTCCACGGACGAGTTCGAGCGCAAGGGGACGCTGCTGAAAGAAGCGCTCAAGAAGATCCCGGACGTGAAGAGCAACTGGACGAGCATTCGCATATCGGCCATGGAAGATTTCATCGGGAGAGGCGATCGAAGTCTCTGCCCGGTGATCAAACGCGCGTGGGAGCTCGGCGCGCACAAGGCGACGTGGTGGGACGGCCAGGACGAGTCGTTCCGGTCGTTCGACGCGGCGATCGAGGAAGCCGGGCTGACGTGGCGGTACCGCAAAGTCGTCAACGGCGAGTGGGACGTCATGGAGAAACTCGGGGACGGAGACTACAGAGGCCAGGGCGGCGGCGGGAAAGGCCGCGTCGACCGCGGCGCGCTCGCGGACGAGCGCCTGGACGCGCCGCTGCCGTGGGACCACATCGACACCGGGATCAGTAAGTGGTGGTTGAAAACGGACCTTCAGAAGGCGTTAGAAGGAATCACCGTCCCGGATTGCTCGCACTCCGGGATTTGCACCGAATGCGGCGTCTGCGGGGACGAGTTTGGCGAAAACGTCGTCGCCGCCGTCCCGCCGGTGCCAACCTTCGGCGGACACTACGAGCCCGACGGCCGACGCACGCAGCGCCTGCGCTTCCGGTTCACGAAGGACGGCAAAGAGAGCTTCATCGGGCACCTCGACACGCTGCGGTTGCTCGAGCGCGCGGCGAGACGGGCGGCGCTGCCGGTGAGCATGACCAAGTCGCCGTACAGCAGTCGGCCGCGCATCTCCACGGCGATGGCGTTGCCGCTGGGCGCGTCGAGCGAAGCCGAGATGATGGAGATCGTGCTCACGGAGCGCAGAGACCCGGAGGAGGTGAAGGCGTCGCTCGGGAGTCAGCTCCCGGCGGGGATGCGGCTGTTGGAGGTGGAGGACATGCCGGTGAAGTATCTCAACGGGCGGTTCATGGCGCGTCCGTCGCTCGAAAACGTTTTTTCTTTCTTTGTTCTTTTTCGATTCTCTCCTCGTTCGTTCGGTTTCTTCGACTCGACCTCGATCCAGAAGCCGATCGCTGCCGCCGACGCCGCCGATGCCGCTGCCGCGCGTCCGTTTCGTCACCGCGTCGGGGATGACGACCTTAATTAATTAGATGTTCGATCGGGGCAACTCATGAGACCAAAAACTTTACATTTGGCGATGATTACGGACCCGCGCGAGGACTGGAACGCGTGCGCAGCGGCGGCGGCGACGACGACGACGGCGGCTCACTCTTCTTCTACTTCTTCTTTCGCCTTCTTTCGCTTATTTTAACTCGACGAATACGCCGACGCTCGATCTCTCCTCTCGCAGGAATCCATGAACGAGCTTCTGACGCACGCGGAGTTTTTAGTGCACGTGGCGCTCCCGGGGGCGGTAGCCAAGCCGGGCATCGCCACGGGCGGCGTCGGCGGCGAAGCCCCGAGCTGGGACGTCGAAGGCGGCGGAGGGTGCGTTTTGTTTTTGTGTTTGCGTTTGCGTCTTCGTTTCCGATCTGTTTCTCGCTTTCGCTCGTGCCCTCGTCTGCGCGTGTCGTCGTCGTTGAACCACCGGTGGTCGAGGATTAAATCATTTAAAAAACACCATCTTTCGGATCTTAACGACATTGCTGATATTCAATGTACTAATGAGACCACCGGGACGACGACGACGACGATGGCGACGAGTTTATTCGCCTTGCTCTTCTTCGATCGAAACGAAACGAAACGAAACGAACTCCCGACGCCGGACTCACCCCCCTTCCGCCTCTCTCGCCGCCCGCCGCAGGTTTTTCGACGCCGGTAAAAACGGCGACGGCATCCCCGACGCGGAGATCGACCACGACGACGCGGAGTCCGCGGAAGCCGCCGCCGCCGCGGAGGCGGAAGCCGCGGCGGAGGCGGAATACGCCCAGTCCGTCACCGCGGAGGACTGGAAGACCTGGGTCGCCGCCGCGCTCGCGAAGGACTCGTTCACGATCACGAAGACGAGTAAAAAGGGCAACGCGCGAACGGTCGACCTCCGCCCGCAGCTGCTCGAGCTCTCTCACCTCGATCAGCCTTCGATCGACGCCGCGCTCGGCGGCCGGCACATCCCGATCCCGCCCACGCCGCAGCCCGGGACGGCGCTGCTGCGGTTCAAGGGCGAGTACACCGGCGCGGGGGGGCTGTCCTGCGACGGCATGGCGCGAATGCTGTCCTCGGCGGCGGGGAAGACGATGACGGTGCTGCACACGCACCGCGTCGGGATCGGCCTCACGGAGCCGAGCCCGCCAAAGGTGGACAAGCTGTGGCTGGATAACATCGTCCGCGCGGAGGCGTTCATGGGCCTCGAGCGGATTTGGGACCCCGCGAGCGGGGTGAACAACCGCGGGCACATGGGACCGAGCTCGGCGGGGGACCGGATCGATAATCACAAGGCGTACAGGCCGGCGGAGGTGGCGGAGACGGCGGATGAGAAGAAGAAGCCGCCGCCGAAGCAGAAGAGCGCGAGAGCCCCGGGGAGGAACGAGCGGTGGAAGAAGAAGTGAGCCGGCGAGCGAGCGATTGAGCGAGCGAAACGCACCGCGCTCGTCGGCGCTCTCGTTGTTATATTACAAAGGTAGTAGGTACTGTATCAATCGATCCGAACTCATCATCATTCGCGTCGCGCGTTCATCACGACGCGTCATCACTTCAGCCCGTTGAGGACGGCGTAGCCGGCGAAGAACGACGTGATGATGAGCCCCAAGTCGCCGACGTGCGCGATCATCGCGCCGAGCGTGCGCCCGTCCGGCCCCTTCGGGCCGGAGTACCCGCGAATGTACTCCACCTTGCCGACGCTCCAGATCGCGAGGAGAAGCGCGGACGTGATGGGGTGCACGACGCCGTTCGCGAGGCAGAGCGCCTGGCACGGGCCGAGCCACTCCAGGGTGTTCTGATGCGCGCGCTGCGTGCAGTTGAACTCCTTGTGGTGCTTGTCGCCGTTGATGCCGTCGCTCGCGTACATCTTCGGGTACTTGATGTTGTACTTCTTGCGCGCCATGCCGACCTGTCGGGGCGGGATCGAAGCAGAGAGGGGGCGATTGTTAGTCCTCTTCCTCGGCGGGGATTGCGCAATCGTCATCAAATTCGTGACGCGTCGCGAAGAGACGACGCGACGGACCTTGTAGCTGCCGTACAAGTGCGGGATCATCGCGACGCCGCACGCGATGATGCACCACGCGAAGTCCCTGCTCAGCGTGATCCCCGCCGGGGAGCTCTTAGAAAACATCGCGAGAGGCGCGCGCGCGAGTCGAATGGCGGAAGCACGTCGAGGATCTGGTGTTGACGCGCCCGTGTGATGACTCGGCACCCGCACCCGCGCCGCGCCAGTTTGAACCTCTCCAGCTCCGAGCTCCTCGTCACACCCAGGGGCGCCGCCCGCCCCCGGTCGTCGTCGTCGTCGTCGCGCGCGTCGCGATGAAGCTCGCGGAGTACGAGGAGATCCGCGCGCACATCACGTCGCTCCCGAGCGACGTCTTCCCGGACGCGGACGCGCTCCGAGCGAAGCACCCGTCCGCGTCGCTCGACGCGCTCGTCAGCATCTACAGCCAGGAGAGCTCGCGACGCGTGCGCGGCGCGCACGGGAAGCACCTGCGCGCGATCGGGTCGCACGCGGCGCGGTACGTCGCGGGCGAGGACGTGTTTCGCATCGCCGCGGACATCGACTTCCCGCCGTGCCAGCTCGTCCGCCTCCTCCTGGAGCATCTCCTCGGGCTGGGGCACAAGGCGGTCGGGCCGTGCCTGCGCGATCCGTTCGGTAAGATCCCGTCGTCGCCGCCGCCCGAGTCCCCCGCGGCGCGCGGCGTCCCGGGCGTCCCCGGCGTCCCCGGATCCGCGATCTGCGACCGATTAAAAGTCGACGTGGAGAGGTGCGTGGCGTGGGACCACGTCGCGTCGCCCGCGGTGGACGTCATGCGTCACGCCGCGGGGCGCGAGTACGAAATTCTTCTGGAGCGGCGGCTCGAGGAACTCCGAGTGCCGTTCGTCACCGAGGACGCGCTGCGCGCGGAGGGGCACGCGAAGACGCCGGACGTCAAGCTCACGCTGCCGATCGCGGTGAACGGGCGGATCGTGAACTGGATCGACAGCAAGGCGTCGTTTCTGGACCCGATCGTGCACGTCGAGAGAGGCGTGGACCAGTTCCAAGGGTACGTGAACAGGTTCGGGCCGGGGATGGTGATCTATTGGCTCGGGGTCATCGACGAGCTCGCGGAGGAGAGCGATGGGGACGTGTTCATCGTGGACGATTTCCCGGGGGACATGGAGATCACGAAGTTGAAGCTCATGGAGTGACGCCGCGACGAAGGGCAATTTTAAAAGTAGAGACTAGTAGCTGGTAGTTTTATCGCGACAGACGGTAGCTTAACGAACGAGACGCAACGTCGACGTCGTCAAGCGACGGTTCTCGAACGGGTGAGCTTCGCGCCGCCGCCGCCCGGAAACGCTCCCCCTCCCCCGCCCCCCGTCCACAACGCCTCGACGATCTCGCGCAGCTCCTCCGGGGAGTGAGTCACGTACTTCTTCGGGTTTTTCCGCGCGAACCCGCTGTCCTTGTACCTCTCGTAAAACGCCGCGTAGGCGTCCGCGACGTCCACGCGAAGCCGCGCGAGAAGCTTCGCGCGCACGTCCCCGTCCGGCGCGTTCCACCCGGGCCACGCGCGCCGCGCGTCCTCGACCGCGGCGTTCACCGCGGTGAACCGGTCTTTGATCGCCTGCCTCTCCTTATCGCTCATCGCGGCGGCGGCGGCGGCGGCGGCGGCGGCGACGGAGGCGTCCCCGGCGGAGGCGCCGCGCATGGCGCGGATCGCTCTCCCCCACCCCGCGTCGACGTGCTCAGCGAGGGCTTCGTCCACCTTTTCGCGCGCGGCGCGCAGCCACCCGTCCGGCAGCGCGCGGAGAAGCTCCTCGGCGTCCTCCACCGCGGACGCGACGCGATCGCACGCGACGGCGCGTAATAACGCGACGAGCGCGGGCGAGGCGTTGGTCGCCGTCGCGGAGGTCGACGCGCTCGACGTGGACAGGGACCGCTTAAACGCGGACGACGAAGAGGACGAGGACGACGTCGGCGCGCACGCGTTCGCGTCCATCCCGCGCGTCACCGCGTCGAGCGCGTTCACGATGAACGACGCGAGGTCCGCGCCGAGTTCGTTCCCGGCGTCGGCGGTGGCGGGCGGCGGCGGCGGCGGCGACTTCGTCGTTTCCGTCGCGCGCGCGGGCGCGGGCGCGGGCGCGGCTTCTTCCTCCTCGTCGCGTTCGGATTCCGAAGACGTGACGAACCCGTCGTCGCCGTTCGAGTTCGAATTCGAGTCGTCGTCCGTGAAGTCCAAGATGCCGTCCGAGTCGCCGTCGTCGTCGTCCTCCGCCTCCGGCGTCGGCTCCTCCGCGACGGGCGACACGGGCCCGCGCGTAAACGGCGTCGCGTGGACGCCGCCGCTTCCTCCGTCCATTTCGCCGCCGCCGCCGCGCCCGTCGCCGCCGCCGCTTCCGTCGCCGCCGAACAACACGTCCGCCGCGTTGGGATGCTCCAAGAGCTCCGCGCAAAACGCGACGACGCCGTCCGCGAGCCTTCTCACCTCGACGTCGCTCCGACCCGCGGCGGCCGCGATGGTCGGGATCAGCGTCCCCAACGCGACGCGCGCGCCCTCTTCGCACGTCCGCAGCGCGTCGCGCCACGCGTTGGCCGCGCGCCCGCCCGGCGCGAACGCGCTCTCGGTGCCCCACCGCAAACGCGTCAACGCCGCGTGCGCTCTGAGGGTCGGGTCGTTCCATACGATCGAATGTCGGGGTGCAGTTGAAAGGCGTTAGTTGGAGTTGAAAGGCGTCGAGGGCGGGGATTGAAACCGAGGGGTGGGCGGAGAGAAACGCCAGGAAAAGTCCTTAAGGATCGACGTTCACCACGCCGACGCGGTCGTATGGGAACCAGTGTATAGAACGCACCTCAGCAACGCGAACGTCTTCTCCGGCGACTTCCGGTTCACGTTGGCGCGGGCGAGCGCGTCGTCTCCGCCGCCGTGAGGGCCTCCCGCGCTTCCTCCCACGCTCGGCTGCCGTGCGAGGGTGTTCACCCATCCCAAGACGGTGGACGCGGAGTGTTCGAGGATGCGCGGGACGGCGTCGTCGGCGACGGCGGCGGCGGCGGCGGCGACCATCGAACGCTCCCCGCCGCCGTTCTCGTTCTCGTTCTCGTTCTCGTTCTCTCTGTCGTCGTCGTCGTCGTCGTCTAACCCGAACACCTCGCGCGCGAGCGGCGCTTCCAGCGCCCAGCGCACGCTCGCGTGCTCCAAAACGCCGATCCATCGCTCCGTGCGCGTCGTGGTGGACGCGCCGAGGCCGACGCCGCCGCCGCGCGGCGGCGGCGGCTTCGCGATCGCCTCGCCGTCCCTCAAGAGCGCGGCTAAGCCCTCGCGGTCGAGCGCGGCGCCGAGCGCGGCGCGCCGCGCGCTCACGTACGCGTCCCTGATCGCGGTCCGGACGTCCTTGATCGACGCCTTCCCGCCGCTCACCTGATGCGCGGACGCCGACCGCGCCGTCGCCGCGGCGAGCGCGCACCTCGACAGTTTCTTTAAAAACGGCGTCACCGCGCGGAGCTCCGGCCTCGCCGCCGCCTCCGCGCGCTTCCTCGCGGACGTCAGCGTGGACGACGGCGTGGACGGCGCCGCCCCGCCGCCGCCTTCGGTCGTCCGCGCGGGCGTCTTCGGCGACGACGCGAACGACGCGGTGTCGATCGGCGGCGGCGGGAGCGGGAAGACGAACCCGACGCCTCTCTCCTGGAGCGGCGGCGACGGCGACGTCGCGCCTCGCTCGTCTCCGGGGCCGCCCCCTCCTCCCCCCTCCGCGTCCTTCGCCAACCGCCGCGCGCGCGCGTCGTGCGCCGCGAGCTCCCTCGCGAACGCTTCCTCGCATCGCGTCAGGCACTCGTTCACGAGCTCGCCCGCGTGCTTCCACGATCCCTCAGCCGCTCTGTACGCGCGTCGCTCGCCGAAGAATCGCTCCGCGCCGACGAGCGCGTCGACGCGTCGCACGAAGTCGTCCTTCGCGCGCTCGTCCTCCCCCGGCCCGGTCCGCGCGAGCTCACCGACGGCCCACGTCGCCTCGAGCTGATCCAGCCATCGGTTCGTCTCGTTCTCGACGGTCGCGAGATTCGCGCTCGCGTTCGACAGCAGCGCGGTGCGCGCCTGCACGGGCGCCATGACGTCGTGCAGCGACCGGAGCTCCCCGTCCGTCTCCGCGACGACGTCGCGGATGCGATCGGTCGCGCGCTGGTTGTCGTCGAGGATCGCGCGCAGGCGCTTCGCGCGCGCGTCCATCGCCGCGAGGAGACGCGCGTCGCGAGCGCGGCGCGCGCGCTTCGCGTCTGACGCGACGCGAGAGACAGACTGGACGCGACTAGACTGACTTTTGAAACTGTCGTAGCTTTTCAGAGCGCCGCGCCGCGCCGCGCGTCCAGAGGGAGACGCGCCGACGACGCCGCGATGGCGCGACGGATCGACAGCGTGCCAAACATCGCGGAGACGCTCGGGGAGAGCTCGATGTCGCGCGTGCTCCCGACGCACCCGATCGCGCGGCGGAGGACGGCGACGGGCGCGGAGGACGGCCGCGCGAGCGCGGGCGCGGAGGCGAGCGAGGAACCGCCCTCGAGCAGTGGGGTGAGACGGACGCGCACCGAGCCCGTCGACGACGCCGACGGCGACGGCGTCGGCGGCGGCGGCGGCGACGACGGCGGCGGCGGCGACGACGGCGGAGGCGGAGGCGGCGACGACGACGACTACCCCTTCTCGTCGCCGCCGTCGCCGTCGTCGGCGCGCGCGAGCGAGGACGAGCGCGGAGTCGTCGACGAGCTTCCCGCGCTCCGGTCGTTCGCGCGGCTGCTTCGAGTCGTCTGCGTCGTCCCCTCGCGCCTCCCTCTCTCCGAGCGCGACGCCGACGCCGCCGCCGCGTTCGCCGCGAGCGCGCGGCGCGCGCGCGCGACCGAGGCCGAGGGCATCGTCGAGCTCGCGCCGCTCCTGTCGACGGCGACGCCGCCGGGGGCGTCCCCGCGCCGCCGACGCCGACGCCGCGCCGCCCGCGCCCTCGCCGACGTCTTCTGCGTCCTCGCGACGATGCTCCTCGGCCTCGTCGCGCCGCTGTATCGCGCGCGATATGAGGTCGTTAACGCCCCGGACGCGGCCGTTACCCGCCTCGACGCGAAAGCGTTCGCGTTCCTGTGCATGCACTTCTACGTGTGCTGGTATTCGCTGCAGGTGAGGTACTGCGCGAGGTTCTCGCTCGCGGACGTGTTGTTCATGCGCGCCGCGGGGAGCGGCGCGTGCCCGGCGCGGCACAGGAAACGGTACGACGACGCGCCGTCCACACGTTTTGCCACGCCATCTCCACGTCACCGCCACGTCATATCCACGTCACCGCCACGTCATCGATTCACGTTCCTCGTCCCGTCCGCAGCGTCCACGACGCGTACGTCGGGATCGTGAAGCGGCAGTCGTGGCGCGAGCTCCTCCGTCTGCTCCTTCCGTTCGTCGTGTTAAAACTCGCGGCTACCGCGTACGTGCACGTCGGCGGCGGCGCGCGAAAAGAGACCGTATCGTACGCCATCCCGGGGTGGTGGCGGCGGCGGCGGCGCGGCGGCGGCGACGCGGCGTCGTTGACGGGGGTGGGGAAAGCCGTCGCCGTGAGCGTCGGGTTCGTCAGCGAGAGTTACATGGCCGCGGTGTTTCTCACGACGTGCGTTCTGTTTCGTCTCACGTGCGCGCTCGTGCTCTTGAAACTCAACGCGTTCCTGGTCATGATGCGCGGGACCGACGACGACGACGACGAGGCGGCGGCGGCGCCCGCGGCGACGGACGACGACGACGACGACGACGACGACGACGCGGACTCGCTTCGGTCGACGGGCGCACCGCGACGGGAGCGCGACGAGACGTCGCGCGCGACGACGACGACGACGACGGCGGCGGCGACGGCGACGACGACGACGCGGTCGAACCATCGCGCGGTGATGAGCGAACACCTCAACCTCCGCTTCGTCTTGAACGCGCTCGGGAAACGTTTCAGGTTATTCCTCGTCCTCACGTTGCTTCTCACGCTCATCGAGACCGTCGTGTCGCTGTACGAGCTCGTGCTCGACTTCGCCGTCGCCGCGAAGAGATCAAGCGGCGGCGGCGGCGTCTCCGGCGTTATCGCCGTCCTCGCGCGCGCGGACCTCCTCCTGAACAACGCTCTGCATCTCGCGGGCATCGGGATGAACGCCCGCGCGGCGACGTTGATCACGCACCGGTTACAACGCGTCGTCGGGCATTTCTCGCAGCAGCACGCGGCGTACACGATGTTGGACTCGGACGACGACGACGACGATGGCGGCGACGACGAGGGAGGCGGCGGCGGCGACGACGACGTCGAGAATTCGCGCCGCCGCCGCCGCCGCTCGAGCGCTCGCCGCAGGGTCGACGCGTTCATCGAGCGCGACGCGGTGCTGGGACATTTCAGGGACCGACCGCTCGGGATATCCATCTACGGCTTCTTCGTGGATCGGTACACGATTCGGACGCTGGACGGCGTCGTGTTCGGTTCCGTGATTTTCATCGTGAGCCGCGCGCTCATGGACGCCGCGCGCGCGGACGGGGAGTGACGACAGGACGAATCGAAACGAATCGAATCGAAACGAATAAACGAATAAACGAATCGCGCGCAATCACATGACAACGCTCTCGCGGTCGCTCTCTCTCTCTCTCCATCGAACCACTATAACGCATCGTATACATACGTTACGTTTACTCCCTCCCTCACAAAGCCTTGGGTTCCCCCTCCGGGTGCGCCGCGATCAAGTCGTCCAACTCCGCGCGCACCTTCGCGACGACGTCGGCGGCCATGTGATCGTGGAACAACACGCCGTCGAGGTGGTCGTACTCGTGCTGGAACACCCTGGCTTGGAACCCGTCGAGGGTCATCTTGAACTTTTTACCGTTCACGTTCTGTGCTTCGATCGTCACCGCCGTCGGTCTCTGCGCGGGGAGGGCGGGGGTGGGTGG
>MDSW01019295.1_pt1 | contig 13303 bp, 8 predicted proteins | sample 811171 | NCBI WGS metagenome assembly MDSW01 (sample SAMN05326641, study PRJNA326480) | marine metagenome | isolation source: seawater | place: Atlantic Ocean: North West | collected 2012 | reverse complement strand
TAAAACCCAATTTATTTATTTTTATCCCTCAGTTGCTAGATTTAGCGGTCCTCCATTAATTGATTCAAAAATTGAAAGTGAAAGACGAGAGCTTGAGAGACTATTGCAAGATAAGTCAACTAATGGATCGTTCGGAGAGGGTCTTATACTTAACATAGATACTAAGATACCCTTTAGTTATAATAAAGATGAAATAAAAGCTAGACTAACTAATTTAGCTTTTGATAGTAAGGAATATAACAAAATATTTAATATAATTGAAAATTCAATCAATCAAAATTCTAAGTTTGTTTATGATTCAGAAAATCAAATTAAGTTTTTCGCTAAATTAGATCTTAATAATAAAAGAATAAGATTTGAATCAGATGAGTATAAGGAAATTTTTTCTGTAAAATATAGAGAAGTAAAAAAAAGATGGAACTCAACTAGAAAATTTTTTGATACTGAGGATTTGGTTAAAATTGAGAAGCCAATTCTAAGACATATTCAAAAAAAAGAGAAAAAAAGTAAAGAAATAACAATTAATTGTAATATGTGTAAAAAAGATAATTTAGTGTACTATACTCGAAAGGATAAATCTAGCCCCATAAAATTAAAGAAAGGGTTAGATAGTTTTACAATTGAAAAAGGCTCATTGCATAAAATTGAGTTAAGGCGAGACAACTTTACTTATCTTACTATTAATGATAATGAATTATTAGATTCTGATAGAGAAAATTTATTTGAAATAGTTAATGCCTATTTGATAAAAAATAAAGCAAAAAATAATGCATATTCTAAAGTTCTTGATGGTGAATTTGTATGCTTCCCTGATGAGGAAATAGTCCATTATAAATTAGATATACCTAATGGATATACCTTTGATGATTTTAAGATTAAGTGGAATAATAAAGTCGTTAAAGATAAATATCTATTATCTAGTAAATATATTGATGCAAATACATTATTTATTGAAAAAGATGGGTTTAAAATTGGTAAAAAAATCAGAGGTCAGTCGATATCTGACGATTATACTTATAGATCACTATCACTATCTCCAAATTTTTCATTTAAAAATTCTATTAATATTGCACTTCAAGTTAAAAAAGCAAAAATTTCTTTTTCTGATATTTTAATTCCAGGTGTCAGCAATTTCACTTTTTTTAAAGCAAAAAATAACAGCGCAATAATAGGTTTTTTGAAAATGATTACCTTTTCATTATTAGCCAATAATATATATCAAGAATCCATTAAATTTAATGATTCTAAAAATTTATATGAAAACTCGAAAAGTAATTATGAAAATAAATTAGATGGCTCACAGGAAGAATACACAATGCTTTTTAATCAAATGAAGGACGATTATGATCAAATGATAGAACATCAAAATATGAGAAATGCTTCGTTGGTTTTACTTGGCGGTCTATATGGATATAATACATTTGAATTATTGAAAATAAGGTTCAAACTATAGCTTGAATATTAAATTTTACATATTATTTATTATTCTATTTTATTCATGCAAAGAAGCTCCAATGCAGGCTAATAACACTCAGGATATTAACTCTAATCAATATATAGCCCCTCCTAATTCATTATTAATTCAATCACATTCTCCAAACTCCATCAGTCTAATTTTTGATAATCATGAATTAGCTAGTCAAATTAGTATCGATAGACAGGGCGGAGGATTTGATACGTCATATGTGATTTCAAAGAACGAAAATGGAAATTTTATTGACGATCAAAATGTGGTTCATGACAATCAGTATAATTACTCAGCAAGATATTATAATGATAATGGATATTCTGACTTTATTAATGGAGAGTTGTTTCATGATTTCCCTGGCGTGGAAAACTTTAACATAGATATTATCAATGAAAATTCTGTTAATATCAATTGGAGTTATGGTATTCAGGAGCATTTCAATAAGACATATGAATCATTAAATTGGAAGATTGTAAAAGAAAAATACAATGAAAATTCTCAAAGTTTTGAAGATCCTGTTGATATAAATTTGCTAGTGCCTATTTCTGAAAATGGCGATTATACGTATTCCGATACTGATAATATAGAGATTAATGACTCATTAAAATATAGTATATCTTTAAATATAAATAACATTGAATCAGATATAGTTAATCAGTCAATGAGAATTGATCTACCTCAACTTGATTCACTTCTATGGATACCTATGAATTCATCATCAATTGGAATTTATTGGGACATAGAGAGTTCTGGCGTTTCAAATAGCAGTATTAATTCTGTCACAATTTATAATAATTTTAATTCGAATGATTATTTATATCAAGGAACTGATAATTCAGGTTTTTTTATCGACTATCTAACTAATGCTAATATATCCATTTCACCTAATCAAGAAGTTGAATACACTATAGAATGGTGTGGATTAAATGAATGTATGGATAGTGTTTTTTTAGCTAAAACATTTCCAGTTTACAATATGCAATATATCCCAGCGATGAATAATATAGATTTTAATGGGAACACTATTTCAACGGAGGCTTTTTATATTGATATTTATGAGGTTCATAATAACATATTTTTGAATAATGATAATTTAAACTCTGAACCTATTACATCTAGACCAAAATCAAACATTAATTTTCAAGAGGCACGAGATTACTGTAATAACAGGTCAAACTCGTATTGGGATCAGAACTTTGTGAATGTTTATTCCGGTAATAATGTAAATAATAATAATTTAGGTTTTAGACTGCCAACTGAATCTGAATGGTACGTTGCAGCAGCAGTCTTATACAATTGGGAGGATGGATCTACGACTAACTTTGATTACACAGTTCAAGTTGGTTCTGGCGTGATAAACTGTAATTATGGAAACATATTAAACTGTGGAGGTGAGGCAAAAGATGTTGGGTCATATAGTGATTTAAGTGATTGCACATACTGTTTAGAATCAACTTCTCCAAATGGTTTATATGACTGTAACGGTAATGTGAAAGAATGGGTAGAAAAGAGCAGTAATATTTATGAAGATATTAATTTTCAATACCCACATAGCAATAATCAATTGAATAGAGGAGTTATTATGGGTGGCGATTTTATGTCACCATCATCCCAATCTAAAAATGATTTTTTAATATATGAAAACTTAGATTTTGAACATCCAACAATTGGATTTAGAACAATTATTCCGGCTAATCCCTTTTTAAATAGTATACAATGAAGATAGCTAGCAAAATTAATTTAGTTTTTATTATCTTAAGTTCATTTTTGATTTCAAAAGAAAAATTCATTTTTTTATTTGAATCAGATCAAAATCCATTCACAGGATCTAAAATAGAATGCACAATAAAAGATGAAAATAATCAAGATTTATGGTCTGGTGATATAAAGAAAAAGGGGACCTATTATCATGAAGGAGTAGAATATAATAAGTTTTTAATTGAATATAATTTTCAGAATTATTTTGATGAAGCTAAAGGATACCAATATTTAACAATTCAATTTTCAGGACAACATTCTCCCTCTAATTCATCTGAAACCATATATGTCAGTAATAATCAGGTAATTCATGAAAGGTTTTGGTACGGAGATAAAATTACAGATGAATACGCCATACTTAATCCTAGTAGTACTTATTTTAAAAGAAGTGAGTGCTTAAAAGATAAGTATAATACTAATCCCAAAGGATACATAATTAAATTAGGACTAATTCCTAGCCGGTTAAAGTTTAAATCTGAAATAAGAGATAGTAATGATGGTAGATTGATAAATAAGGATACTTATAAATTGTTAACAGATAAGCAATTCAGCTCATATTTGGAAATGACAGATGTTATTCAAAGAAATAGTGAGTATGAATGTGTTATAAGGGTAACACCAGGACAATTTGATGCGTTTAAAGCAAGAGATTATACAGATTATCATATTTATTTTTTAGCAGAAAACTATGAACCCTTTTTTGTTGAGATTGATAAAAACAAATTAATTAACAATGAAATTCAGGAAGAATTTGTGGCACTGAAAAAAACCTATCCTTATGAATTGGTTGAGCAAGAATGTTCTGCTGGTAGGTTTTGGAATGATGATTGCGGAAGATGTATATGTGAAAAAGGTAAAATATATAATCAAAGATTAAACGAATGTGTAGCTGAATGTGAGCCTGGTTATATTGGATATGTTGAAAATAATGAATGGATATGTGATTTAGAGTCGATTCAAGATTACGAACAGGAAGAGCTTGAAAAAGCTGAAAAAAATGAAAAAGTGAATAGTTGTATAAGTGAAAAAAGAAAAATTATTGTAGAAAATCTAGATAAAAAAAAGAAAGAAGACGAAAAAGAAAAATTTGAATATGACAAAATATTAGATATGGTTTTTGGCTTAGCAGGGACGGCTCCTACCACTCCAATATATGAAATAACTGAATATGAAATGGAGCAGATTAAAAAAGAGTGCAATGATAAATTCAATAAGCAGCCCTCGTACGGGCAAGATAAAAAAAATGACATTAGAAATATTTTTGATAAAAAGTATAGGTCTTGTGATTTAATTGATGATTTAAACCCTTTTATTTGTCCGAACCAGGAAAATAAAAATTACAGAAGCGATGTGCTCTACTTAATAGATTTATCAGATGCATTATATTTCAAAATACGAAATAATTTAGATTTTGCATTTCCATATATTTTAGAAAATAATTTTATTGATAATGATTATAAAATTCATCCTGATATCATTCAGATGCAAATTCTATATTTTTCAATAGACAATCTAATTGACTTCGATAGTGTCAATATAGAATCAATTAATGATGGAAGTTATAGATTTTCTCAAAGCGAATATTCAACATTAGCTAAGCACTATCTGCAAAGATTAGAATTTTTCGATTGGTATATTAATATTTTATTTACTTTAGACAAATATGCGGGGCAGAAAAATAAAATTGCAGATATATATGAAATTGATTATTTCACATTAGATGATTGTTGGGAAGGCTTAGACTGCGATATTAATCCTTGTCAATCTAATGTAACTCTAACTTATGATGAACCTAAGAGCTCAAGAGATATCATAGAAAACTTATATTCTAATATTAAAATGTATTACGAACCTAGATTTGATCTTTTTGTTGAGTATTCAAATGATGATTTAAGTATAAAAAAAACAGACTATAAAAGAATAATAAAAAAACTGGTAAAAATAAAAAATGAAATCCAATAATGAAAATTTATGAATTATTAATTCTTGTTATTTTTGCCAGTTTTGTGATTTATTATAATTTAATGCATGATGATAAGATTGAGATTATTGGGTGCATTGATTTAGGGGCAGTAAACTACAACCCAAAGGCCAATAAAAGCTGTAAACAATGTTGCAAATTTAAAGAGGAAAAAGATTGTACTAAAGAAAGACACCCTTGTTTATGTCTAGCTGAGTCGATTAAAGGGACATCTGATTGCTATAAATCTGATATAAACTCTTCTTTATTATTTTCGTTAACTGATTTAGAATCTATTGGGGATGGTGAAGATCGGTCAGCTAGATTTCATAAATTAATAAGCTCAGCCTATACGGAACATTATTATTCAAAAATTATGGAAATATCTCAAATAACTTATATGGACTATGTGCACTCTGAAAACTCCAATAAGTCTAAAAGATCCCCTCAATATGATATGCTACTTTCAATTGAATTCATGAAAAGAGGAGATTATCAAAAAGCACTAATTCACATAAATAAATTTATAGATGCGCCTAAAATTTATTCTGAAAATCCGGAAAGTGCTTTTTTTAATAAAATAGAGGCTTGCTGTAATAAAGAAATAGATTGGATAACTAATGAAAATCATAATTCATTTAAAATAGCAAAAATTTTAAAAAATATTTTAATAGCACTAGATTCTGAAAGTTTTGATGACGACTTCTTAAAATCAAATTTTATTAAGCTGTCTGAGTTTGATAACACAGGTGAATCTATAGATTTTATTGAAAATTTAATTTTTTCAATTTTGTTATCAATTGATGGCCAGTCTATAGATTTTAGCAAGTACGACCTGAAACCCTTAAAAAGCTATAAATATATTCTTTTGAGCTCATTGACAGAAATTTTTAATCAGCAACCAGGGTCATATTTTTTAAGTAGTCAGTTAAATATATTAACATACATTAAACTAGTTTATGCAAAGAATTATTTGAACGAGCTAAACAACAATGATGCTTATAATTCATTAAGAGATATCGAAGCTCTTAAAAAATATATAGAATTAAAATCAAAATATAACTTTCCATCTATTGATGAAGAAAAGCGAATGATGATACGGGAGAAAGATACAATTGAAAATCAATATGAAGAAGCTTATAATGTTCCAGAAGATATAAAGCCAATTTATTATGCTGAGTTAACACAGAATTACATAAGTCGTAATTTAGGTAATGAAGTTATAAGAAGTTCTTTTAAAAATTTAGATAGTAATGAAAATTTTAAATTTTCAGACATTAACTTATTGTCAAACAAAAATTCATTTGATTCATTAGAATTTGTAACAAAATCTAGAAGCATTATTGATTATGATATATTTAATGAATCAATTGATAGATTTTCAATGAATCAATTTTATCCTATTTTTAAAGAAAGTTTAATTGAAGATTTAGATAACATAGTTAACAATCATTATATTGCTTCAAGCAACAGAAACTATAATTATGAAACAAATTTTGGTACAACTACAATCTATCAAAATGATATCCAGTTAATTGAAGTTTACAAACATTTAGTAGGGCTCCATTCTGACTATAGTATAATTAAGGATATTCTAGATAGTCATAATGATAATAAAATTTCTGCCAATTTATTAATTAATTCAATATCGCAATGGTATGGCGAAATAGAATAAGGGGAAGAATTATGAGGTTATTTTTTATATTTTTATTTTTTATTCCAATTTTATCAGATGATGAAACTGGTATAACGACAGGGCTCGTCTATCCTGAGGCTCGTAAAATGCAGTATTTAGATCCATATATATATAAGTTTGATTCAGAAATTCTACCTGATTTTGATGATGAGGAGTCAAAGTTAAATGCTTTGACCAGGTTTTCTGCTTTATTTCATGAAACTTTTATTGAAACTGGTAAAAAAGAAAATAGCATTAATTTTATTACCGAACGCTGTGATGGAGAGTCAGATGATTGCACAAATTCATTTGTTATTGATACTTCACCTGATGGCAATGAAACTTATACTGAATTAACCATAAAAATAGACCCAAACAAACAATATTGGAAATTTCATAATGATGAAAAAGTTACGGTGGAAGATATTTATTATTCCTTAAGGTATGCGACTTTAACTAAAACAAATATTCCTGAATTATATGAAAGCGATAGAATTAGGATTTCTAAACCTAAACAAGGATCAAATGAATTAAAAATTTTATATAAGTTTAATGTTGCTAGGCCAGTTATAGTTAGACAACTAAAGAAATTAATAGTTTTACCTTCAGAAAGTATAAAAAAGTTTGTTGATTCAAATGCAGATTATCAAAATAATCGAACTGGATATGATGAATTAAGAGATCTTTACGTGCCTAATCGTATAGCAAACCCTAATTCGATACATGATATTAAATCAGCAGGACCTTTTGAAATTGCGCCTAATCAATACGGAGATATTGCACTTAGAAGATTTGAAAATTATGGACCAAGATTTCGTAATAGTGCAGATATGAAAACAATTAGAATTAAAACCAATCCAAATAGAGGTGAGTGGCATTCCCTTGTTGGTGGAGGAAAAAATTTAAATCTTGCAATTAATCCATCACTTACCAAAACCAATGATGATGTTTCAGTAAGAAGAATAAGTGGATTTAAAGTTACAAGTTTAATAGTAAATCATAATAATAAATATTTACAGGATAGATTATTCAGAGAGTCTATCAGTGTGCTGTTTGATAAGCGAGAACTTCTATCTGAAAATATGGAAGGGGGAGGAAGAGTAATTCATGGCCCATATCCTAAAAAACATGATAAGTATAAACATTTTCAGGTTAGACACAATAAAATTAAATTTCATGAAAATATGGAAAAGTTAGGATATAAAAGAGATGGATTATCTTATTATACTGGTAAAGATGGAAAAAGAATTACTATTGAAATTTTATATCAAGGCAACGATGATAAAGTACGTACGCTTATTAACGAATTAAAGAGAGTTGCAAAAAATGAGGGGATCTATATATATCCCATAGAGGTTATAAGCAATAGTAGCTTAAAAAATAAAATTGATTCAAAAGCTTTCGACCTCTATTTCAATACTTCAACCATAAAATTTAAATCAAATTTGCCGCTTTATTATTCTGAAAATGGGGAAAAAAATTATGGAGATTACAAGCCTAGCGTAGAATTAAATGAAAAAATTTTAGAAATTGAAGAAATTTGTGGCAAAGGTTTGACTAATGATTGTAATGAGGACGCAAAATATATATGGACTATGCTAGCTCAAGATTACGCAAATATATATTTGTGGTCACCTTTTGAGTATTATGCATATAACAAGCAGAAATTACCTTCATTTCCATGGTCGCTTGTTAATTCTGAAAGCTTTTTTACTAGTCCACATGATTGGGAACTTTTCAAAAAAGACTAATTACCCATGAATAATTTTTTAAACAAAGAGCTCAATTTTAGTTTTAAAGGATTTCCAATAGATAAAATTCTAGGAGCAATAGCCAGTTCAATTATTTATTCAATGCTAATTTCCTATTTTATCTACAATATAATAGTATTTATTAATCCTTTAGAATTTCAATTGATTTTTCTTGGAATTTCAAATAATTATAATTTAAGCGATTCAATAGACATTTTTAAAAATCAAGATCTAATACTATCAAGATTCTATAATTTCATAATTAATGCGATACAGTTGGATTTTGGAAATTATGCAAACTCTAATCGCTTTATTAATATTAGTTTGGCGTTTAGAAATACACTAGTATTTTTATTTACAAGTTTAGCCTTTGGAATGATGTTTTCAGTAGTCTTATTATCATTGAGAAAAATTCGATGGATAAACAAAACAATAATTAAACTTTTATGCAATATTAGCTTACTTCATATTGCATTAATTTTTTTATTTTTTGATAATTTTATTGTTAATTTTACAAATCCAGAATTTCCATATGCATGGAAAATTATCTTTTGCTCAATAATAATTTCTTTAGGTAGTGGGATGCTATTAGACTTCTACAATTTAATTAAAGAAGAGTATGACAATACGATGAGAAAAGATTACATACAGTTTGCTAAAGATTCAGGCTTTAATCCTTTTAGATTTGCCTTGAAAGAGCTCTCCTTTAATCTCATCAGTATTACAATATCTAGAATTCCACTTATTTTTGGAGGATTAATTATTATTGAACATAAAATGAGAGATGATAATTTAGAGGGAATTAGCACCTTTATTTTTGATCGCCTAGATACAATAGATAGCTTATCAGTTTTTTCAGCTGTTTTTGTATGCATTGTTTTTTTTACAACTATATTTTTTGTTAGTCAAAAGATTAAGGAATCTATTATACAAAAATGAAGAATTACAAAATATTAAAGCTATTTCCAATAATCATAGCGTTGACAGTTTATACATTATTATTATTTATAGGTGTTTTTGGTAATCCGCTATCATCTGAGCGAATTGTAGGGGTTTATAAAAAAGTAAATGAACAAGATTTTAAAAACAATCCTTATATAGATTTTTATGATGATGATTATGAGAAAGGTGTTAGTGAAAGATACTATATAAATAATGATGATAAGGTTAGAATTGTTTTAGGTAAAAGAGAATTTGATAGTAAAAATTCATGGAAACCTATAATGGACTGTGCCGAGGATCAATATCATATTGAAGATTTAATAGATGAGAGTATGCAAAAATGTGTCTCTAAAGATGAAGTTAAAGACTCTAATATCCATCCATTGCCACAATTCTCTAGCTTAAGCATAGATAATAAAAATAATTTTTTCATATTAGGCACTATTGCTGATAGTAGATATGATATAGGAATAGATAGACTGTCATATTTATCAAACGCAGTATTAGAATCAACAAAGTTATCCGCATTATCACTTATCGCTTTTCTTATATTTGGATTGTATTTTGGAATTACAATTGGTTATTATAAAGATAGAAATCGTTTTTTAAGCACAGTTAATCGATTCATGTTAAAATCTTTTGAAAGTGTTCCTATAATATTATGGATTTTGATAACAATTATTATTTTTGATTACAATCAATCAATAGCTGCTAGTTCCAAAATTTATATTTATTTTACCTTATTTGGAGTTTTTTCATCTCCTGCGCTGTCAAATTTGATTATTGAAAAAATTAATCAAATGAAAAACGAAGATTTCATTGTAGCTCTTAAATTATTAGGGTTAAAAGATAGAAAAATAATATTTTCTCATATGATCAGATATTTCTGTTTACCAATAATATATTTTCAAATAGCATATATTATGGCTCACTCATTTTTCTTAGATATTACATTAAGTTTTATCGAGAGGAATACTAGTGAACTTCCGACATTTGGATTTTATATAATCCAGTCAAGTCGATATAAAGATTTTTTTGGTAATGATTTTATATTTTTAATTATCCCAGCTTTTATCATTGCATTTATATTTTATAAAATAGCCTCCCTAGCAAAGGAAAAATTATGAATGATAACATTTTAATTGACGTGCAGTCACTAAATTGTATTTTAAAATCTAAAAATAAAACATCATACGTTATGAATGATGGATGGTTAAAAATAAATAAGGGATCCTGTATTGGAATCGTTGGAGAATCAGGAAGTGGTAAAACGCAACTATTTAAAACAATTAGTGGCACCCAAGAAATGATACCAGGAATAGTTGGTGGGAACGTAGCTTTTCATTTTGATAATAAAAAGATTGAAATGTATTTACAAAAAAAAGGTAAATACTGTTTAAGTAAAAATCATAAAATTATTAAAAGAGATTTAATTGGATTTATACCGCAAGATCCTAAATCTTATCTAAATCCATATTGGACAATTAGTAAAATATTTAAAGAAACATATAGATTAACAGACAAAAAAATAGAATTTAAAGATTTTATTCATAAATATCTTATGCAAGTTGATATTGATTCTGAATTGGTTATCAACAAATATCCTAGTCAGTTAAGCGGAGGCGAGGCTCAAAGAGTTATGATTGCTCTAGTTTTATCAAAACAGCCAAAATTAATAATAGCTGATGAAAGCACAACGGGATTAGATGTTTCTAGACAAAAAACTATTATTGATACATTTAAAAATATTCATATATCGAATCCACAGTTGACAATGATTTTTATTTCACATGATTTTGGCTTTTTATCTCATGTTGCAAAGGAGTATTATGTTCTATATGGCGGCTTTATTTGTGAACATATTATAGATGAAAGTCAATTTTTAGATATGGATAAATTGCATCCATATACACAAGATTTAATTTCAAGTCTAATCCAATCTGATAATTCAAATTCTACAATGCACGATCAAGTAGCACGAAATTTGTTGAGTAATCCATTAAAAGGTTGTCCTTATTTCAATGTTAAATGTAATATCGAAAATTGTAATGATAAAACGCACTTCCACAATACTATTCCTCCGATATTTGACGAAAATGGAAACGTTGATAATGTTAATTTAAATAAAAGATGGAAAAGGAGTAGAGCTGATTTTGTCAAATAAAATTTTAGATATAAAAAATTTATCATTTCATTATAAAAATACAAATAGAGATAGTGATAAAAAGTGGATTAAAATTTTTGAAAATGTCAATATCGATACTCCCAATCAATCAATTATTGGTATAGCTGGAAAAAGTGGGTGTGGTAAAACAACGTTGGCTAAAGCTATTGTGAATTATTTTTCGTTATCAAGTCTTAGAATAAATAAAGATTATAAAATAGATGGAGAAATAATATTTTATAACAATAATAAGAAATATAAAGTTGGGAATAAAAGTTATAAGCATATATCTCCACCACCAATACAAATGGTATTTCAAGATCCAAGAACATCTTTAAATATGAGAATGAAGCTATATGATCAATTAAAAGAGTCAATTATGATTGGAAATGATTTATCTAAAATTGATTTGGATTCATCAATTAGAAAGATCGCTAAAGATTTTAGAATCATAGAACATTTGAATTCAATTCCACAAGACTTAAGTGGAGGCCAGAGAAGAAGATTTGGACTTGCAAAAATAATTAGTAGCAATCCAAAGCTAATTATTGCCGATGAACCTGTTGCAAGCTTGGACGTGTCTATTAAGCAAGATATTATGAATACATTATTTAGCCTAACAGATAGGGGAATAACAATTGTTGTTATATCACATGATATATCCTTATTAAAAAATAATGCTGATTTTATTTTTATCATGGATAATGGAAAAGTTGTTGAAAAATGGGATCCCAAAAAGCCTCCTAAAAATAAAGAAACTATTAGACTAAATAATGATTCAGAATATGTAAATCAATTTATATATAAAATTAACAATCATGAAAATTTTTAAACTATTAATAATATTTTTTTTAGGATTTATTATTGGTAAAGATTTATCTGTTGATTTAGTTATTGAAGACAATTTAGTAAATGGTCTCAATATTACAGCAAATAAATCTAAAATAGAAAAGGGTTATTCAAACTTATTTATATCATATAAAAATGGCAATCGTAAGAGAAAAAAATTAATACATAGCTTTATAGATAAAAATAATAATTCTTTTATATACTTGGATGAACTTAAGTCAGGGCGTAAATATAATTTTTATTTAGCAAAAGAAAAACTCGATTCTATAACTATTGAAGTTGATTCTGCTAATAAAGATTCACAAGTCTTTCAAGTGCAAACCTTTAGTAATTCTGATAATATTTTAGAATGGATTTTACCAGTGCCTATTAATAAGTTGGAGTTAATTTCCCAATCTCATAATGAAATAAAGTTTAATATAATTGAAGAAAATAATCCGAAGCCAAAATATCAAATCAATTATATAAATATGTCAAACAATGATAGCGTCTCTGCAATATATAATAATAATGAAATTTTAATTCAAAACCTTCAACATAATTCAGATTATAAAATTGAAGCCTCTATTATATATAAAGGAAAAAGCATATTTAAAAAGAAAGCTAAGTTTACAACAAAGGAAATGAAATATATATATCGTAATCTTTTTTATGAGGAGGGTCTGGATTCCTATATTTTACCGAGCTTAGAACTTAAAAATGACATCGCGTTAAATAAAGGGGATACGCTGTATAT
>MDSW01055709.1_pt1 | contig 13304 bp, 12 predicted proteins | sample 811171 | NCBI WGS metagenome assembly MDSW01 (sample SAMN05326641, study PRJNA326480) | marine metagenome | isolation source: seawater | place: Atlantic Ocean: North West | collected 2012 | reverse complement strand
CTTGATGTTAAAGATGCATTATTTAAAGTTAAAGCTTCTATTTTATTTTGAGCTGCTATTATTGTTGCTGACATTTTTATTATTAATTTATTCATATCTATTGTATGAAAATCTGTATAATTCTGTTCATAAAATTGAGGTGGGGTTATTTCATTACCCGAAGCATCATAAACTGCATCTGCTGTTTTATATCTTAATAACCAATCTTTTGATTTTACTATATCAGGGAAAATGGTACTTAAATCTTGTGCAAGTAATCCACATACTTCATTATCTGGTTTATCTGTATAATTTAAATAATGATCTATATATTTGTATTGTTTGATTTCTACATTTTTGAATTTATTATAAATATCATCTATATTAGCATCAGTAATATCTTTTTTAATTCTTAAATCTGATGATAAAGGGGTTCCAGAGTTTCTAACATCTCCGCTAGCATTTATATCACCCGTCACATCTAAATCATATTGGGGTGATACATTTGATATACCTACATTATGATTATTTAAAAGAGTTAAAGTATAACCAGTCCCAGCAAAACCCATCCTTAATTCTCTGGAAGCAGAATTAGTAGCATGTTTATAACCTAATAGACCACTACTGGCATTAGCACTTTCTTTCCCGAAGGGAATCCATATGTATTCCCCATCACCTAAATCTGGGTTATAAACCTGTAATGGTAGAGATTGGTCTCCTGCTGGATTACTGACTAATAAACCTCCATTTATTTTTGTATTACCAGATACATCTAAAGATTCTGTAGGATTATTTATTCCTATCCCAATTTTATCACCAGCTATTAATTCTGTTTCTGCTTTAATATTTCCATTAACAAATAAATTATAAGTTGTGTTGAGAGCCGCTTCCCTTGTTCTATTTATATTAACATAATTTTCATATCCAACATTTTTTATTCTTAATCCGTGTTTAACTGGATTATCAGTATTCATCGTCCCCTTAGGACACCAGTTGACTTCATAATCTAATCTATCATTCATACCACAAGACCACCCGTGTGATGTGCTTCCATCCGAAGATGTATTCATTAATTGAATATAACCCTCTCCTCCTTTTGCTTCAATTAAAACACTACAATCACCGCTTGTTGTTTCGCAATGTAACATAGGTTCAGCAGTTGAACCACTTTTTATATGTAATTTTGATTTAGGATCATTTATACCTATACCCACATTAGATATATCATAATATAATTTATCATTATTTACAGACCATAAATTAGAACAATCAGTTGTCCACCCAAGAACACCAGAACCATTTGTTTTTAAATATCTATTCGCAGTATTAGTTCCATTTAGTTTAATTATAGAATTTGATAAATCAATTTCATTCGCTCTTATGTTGCCACTAACATCTAATTTTGATGATAGACTTGGAGTAGTTGTACCTATCCCTATTCTCCCACTTGCATCTACATTTAATCTTATAGCAGAAGAATTATAATCGTATATTCTATAATCAGAACCACTGGTGCCTATACCATATGATCTCGAAGCAGTTGATTTAAAATATGCATAATTAGTCCCTTCTACTTCTACTCTTGCTGTTCCAGATGGATTTTGAATATGTAATATTTCTTGTGGATTATTTGTTCCTATTCCTACATTATCAGTATTATAGTATATTCTATTCCCATTAGTGTTCCATAAACTTGTCCCACCCGCATCAGCCCAAGTTAAAACACCAGAACCATTTGTTTTTAAATATTTATTCGCAGTATTGGTCCCACCTAATTTTAATATAGAATTTGATATATCAATAGAAGATACATCTAAATTTCCTCTTATTTTTGTATTACCAGCTACATTAAAAGATATATCTGATTGTAATAATTTGTCTCCTATTGTTAATTGATTTGTTTCAATATCACCATACATTAAATTATTTTCACCTATATATAATTTATTTGATATAGCACCACTATCATTACCAGAATTATAACCTATTACTATATTATTTGAACCTGATGTACAATTTACTAATGAATTTTTTCCTATTGCTACATTATTTAAACCATCTTCTAATTTTGATATACTATTCTCACCTATTCCTATATTATAATCACCATCCTCGTTTTTATTTAATGCATTTATTCCTATTCCTACATTATTAAAACCAGTTGTTATAGAATCTAAAGTATAAACACCTATTGATATATTTGATAAATCATCATTAAGTTTTAAATGACCTCTTATTTTTGTATTACCTGATACTTCAAAATTATATCCAGCTGTTAAAGTATCTTGATTTATTCCTACTTGTTTATTTTTAAAATCTCCATAAATTAATAAATTATTTACATCATTTTGAATAAATAATTTATCACTTACATCTTTACCAAATCCAGCTTTATTACCTATACCTATATTTCTACTACCAGTTGAATTATATAAAGAATGATCACCTATTGATATATTATATGATCCATCTACATTATTAAATAAACTATTTGTTCCTAAAGATATATTTCTACCACCAATTGTATTTGAACCTAATGAGAATAGTCCTAATGCTATATTTTCATCTCCTGTTGTATTGTTATATAAAGTATTAAGACCTAACCCAATGTTAAAATCTCCTTCTGTATTCGATGCCATTACACTTCCGATCCCTATATTAAATTGTCCGGTGGTATTATTTGTTAATGAATTTGTTCCTATTCCAACATTATGGAAACCAGTAGTTGAGGATTGTAATATATTATCACCTATTGATATATTTGATAAATCATCATTAGTATAAAGATTTAAATCTCCTCTTATTTTTGTATTACCAGATACTTCTAAAGGTTCTGATGGGGTAGATGTTCCTATACCTACTTCTCCGTCAGTATAAAATATATCACTACCTGAAGAATCCCATGTTGTTGTTCCACCTGTTTCATTAGTCCAATATAAAAACCCAGATATATCTGTTTTTAAAATTTTATTTGGTTGTACATCACCATCTAATTTTAATTTTTTATGTTGTAAATTTAATTCATTTACGGCAATACTATCAGATACCATATATTTATTTAGAATACTATGTGCTTTTAATGTATCTTCTGTATATGTTTGTGATAATTTAATATCATATCTTAATTTTTCATTCATAATTATTAATATATATATATATATATATTAATGAATATTTTATATATTTAGATTTTTTATCTTATAAAAACTTAACTGTAATAATATTGGGGAAATCGAAGGTAGTGGTGAGGCATAGATACCTGTGATACGAAAAGTTTAAATCTATCATATAAAGGTTTTGAGTTTGTATTTAAATTATATTATAATTTATTATTAATCATAAAATTATTAATATACTAAATATATTATAATATATAAATTATATAATTATAATACCTATGAAATTTGTTTTTATAATAGGTATATTAGGTGCTATATTGTTAAGTATTATTACTTATCCAAGAATAAAAAAAAATATAAATTCTAATTATAATTTATATAAAATAGATTTTTTATTATTAGAATTAATAACAATATTAACTAATTTATTTTATGCATTTTTATTATATTTACATTTAGATTTTATTTCTATTTCACCTATTATAATTTATAATACTTGTTTATTATTAGCAAATATATATTATATATACTCATATTTTTATAAAAAAAAAAATTAAAGATAATTATGAAACTATACCATTATTAAATTATAATACATATAATAAACAAAGTAATATAAATCGAAATGATATAGAATCTGTATTTAATGCTGGATAAAATTATTTTCTTAATTTTCTAATTTCTTTACCAACTTGCCATATTTCCATATTATTAATATTATTTAATTCTTTATTTAATTTTTTTTTATAATATTTTGAAGAATTTGAATTAATAGTTATTTTTGCTTCATTACCATTTTGTACATTTTTATAAATTTCTTTTATTAGTGGTTTATTTAATAATTCAAATCGTTTTGACCAATCTAAAGCGCCTCTTTGAGCTGTAGTAGAGCAATTAGAAAACATATAATCCATACCATTTTCATTAATTAATGGATATAATGATTGTAATGCTTCTTCAACAGTTTCATTATAAGCCTCACTCGGACTATGCCCATTTTCTCTTAAAACATCATATTGTGCTTTAAATAAACCCGCTATACCACCCATTAAAATAGATCTTTCGCCAGTTAAATCACTCATAACTTCATTTTCAAATGTTGTTTCATAAATATAAGGTGATCCTATACCAAAACCTATTGCTAATGCTTTTTCTTTTGCTTTCCCGGAATAATCCTTATATATGGCATAAGAAGAATTAATACCTTTTCCTATTTTATATAAATTTCTTACACTTTTACCAGAACCCTTTGGCGCAACCATAATAATATCTGTAGTTGAATTATTTTCTATTTTTATACCAGTTAAATTACTAAATACTATACCAAAACCATGACTAAAATATAATGTTTTATTATTTAATTTATCTTTAATTTTAGGATAAATATCTATCTGACCAGCATCTGATAATAAAAACATAATAATAGTTCCTTTATCTACGGCATTTTCAATTGAGAAAAGATTTATACCGGGAATAAATCCATCTTTTATGGCATTATTCCAAGAATTACCATTTTCACGAACACCTATATTAACATTTATACCTGAATCTTTTAAATTTAATGCTTGCGCTTGTCCCTGTGGTCCATATCCTATAATTGTACATATCTCATTTTTTAATATATATTGAACTTTGTCAATTGTTGTATTTTTATTTTCAAATACTATTTCTTTTTGTATATATGGCCCATAATCTAATATTTTACTATCAAATATAGAAGATTTATTATAAGTAAAGGAATCAGATTGGGTGGACATAAAAGAACTAAGTGATTTCTTATCACATAAATGATTATTAGTTTTTGTTTGTGCTACCTTATAAATCTGTGGGGATAGAGGTACTAACTTATCTCGCTTGGTTATAAGGTTTTCCCCCACCACCCTTCCTATATTATTAATACTTTTACTCCTTGAATTTAATCTCATTTTATTATATAAAAAATTATACATATTATTTTTAGATTTATATAATTTAAATTTTATAAATTTACCCATATTATTATTTATTATTTATTATTAATAATCTATTATTTATATTATTTATTATAAAAATCATTATATGATTTTTCTACCCCGTGAAATATATTTAAAAATAGGGGCGGGACTTTGTCCCGCACGTGGCACCCTTCGGGTTCTCCCTTCAATACTTATATTTGTTTTATATTAATTTTATTTTTAGTAAATAATATACTAACTAATCTAAAATTTTTTGAATACTTATCTAAGTTATTTTCTATATAATATATTGTTTTTATATTAGTTAAAACTAAAACTTTAGCACAATTTAAACATGGATAATATTTTAAATACGCAGTTGCATTATTTAAACATATACCATGTTTAGCAGCATATGTAACCATTTTTATAATTTTATGTATAGTATTATCTATATTAATATCATATAATTGACTATAATTATTAGTAATATTTAAATCATTAATATTAATATTATTTTCGTTTATAATTATATTATTAATATTTGAAGTATTTATTTTTTCTTTGATATTTAATATTAATGAGTTATTATTTTGTTTATATTGGGGATAATTATGTTCTTTTTTATCTATATTATTTAATTTTGATGACATCTTTTTTGTATTGTTCATATTTTGAACTATATTATTTAGATAATTTCTATCTTTTATAGTTTTAATTTTCATAATTAATTATAAAATAAAATAAAATAAAATAAAATAAAATAAAATATATTAATATTTATAATATAATTTTTATAATATATTATTTTTTATAAGGACTGGGGTAAACCCCACATGCGGTTGGGTATCCTCATAGATACCTCACAGGAACCTTAGCCCCCCCTACTTTAGGTGCTTCCTATTTATTAGTTATCTACTAATATATCATTAATATAAGTTTTACATAAAGGACATTTAATAGGTGAATTATAATTATTATTTTTTAAATTATTTAAACAATCATAGCAACATATTTGGTGACCACATGGTACAAATATTTGATCAACTATATTTTCATCATCTAAACATATTATACATGAATCTACTATTTTATAAATTTTTAGATTTTTTTTTATATCATATTCTTCATCATAATTTTCACATATTTTTATATTTTTTTTATTTACTATATAAAATGGTTTACCATTATTTTTACCCCTAGCAAATTTTATATCTTCTTTTGGTACTGAATAAAATAAATTTTCTTTTCTAATATTTTTTGGAAATCTCATATTATATGAATTATTATAAGTATTTTTTAATATCTCATCATCTTTTAAATATGAATAAAATCTCATACGTAATTTATTTTTTATTTTAATACATTTTAATATAACAATATCTTTATTATCCATTTTTATATTTTTTTATAATAAATATATTTATAATATTTTTATAATATTTATTATCTTTTAAGTCATTTAAATAATAATAAATATTATTATTAGTATTAAATGGATAAATTAAATATACATCAAATTAATAATATTTTAATTGATAAAACAAATAGTTTATTAAATTTAAAAAAAAATTATTTAAATTTAAATAATTTAAATATTAAAATTTTAAAAATAAATAATTATATTGAATATTTACAAGTACAATTAGATATTTTATCTAAAGGAAAAAAAAATATTGAAAATATTTTTGATAACTTGATAGAAAATCAACCTATTTCAGATATAATTAATACTAATATGAAAAATTCAATATTTTCAAAAAATTTAAAAAAAAAAAATATGGAAGGTATGAAGGGGGGAGAGGGTGCTTCTGTTTACTTGAATCATGATAGAGATCTCCAGTCTCAAAATACTATAGAATTAAATAAATTAAATATTTTATTAAATAAAATATATATTCCAATAAATAAAAATTTAAATAATGAAATATGTTTTCAATATAGTAAAAAATATGATGGTATTTATTTAAAATTATATAAAAATGTTTATGTTAAAGTTCATAAACCCAAAGGTATTATTAAAAGTAATAATAATTATAAAAAATATAAAACAATAAAATGTAATAAACAAAATTGTATTAAAGAAAAATGTAATTATGTACATAAAAATGAAAAATATAATAAAATGTTTAATTTAGACAAATGTCACTATAATATTGGAGTATCTAATAATAATGTTAATATAATTAGTAAATTAAATTTAAATGATATTAAGAAAATACTAATGTATACCGTTTCAGATTTGTATTTTTGTTATGAATGGTTTAATTATAATAAAAATTTAATTGATTCTAATATTTTAATTTTAAATGATTTAGATATTTGTGAATCCTAATAATTCTATTATATTAAATAATATATAATAAAATTAATATATAATATGAATAAAATAAAAAAAAATATTAATGATTATCTTTTAAATAATTTAACTGAATTAAATAATTTTAAAAATGATAATAAATCAAACAAAGTAAGGGGGCACCCGCAGGGTAGGGGAATCGAAGATTCCCGTGAGACCTCTATGAGGTCTCCAACCACGTGCGGGACAAATTCCAGTCCCTATAAAAATAAAATATTACAATTAAAAAAAGATATTAAAGAAATATATGAACTATTATATAAATTTGAAACTAAATATAATGATTTATATAAAGAATATTTATTTAATAATTTAGAATTAATATTAGAAAAATCTAATAATATTAAGTCATCTTATGTTAAATTAAATAAACAAATAAAAAATCAAAATTCATTTAATAATATCCCCCAACTTCCAGTATCCAAAAATATAGTAGATGATTTAAATTTAGATTGTATTATAATAAATACAATAGAAGATATACCTAATAATTATATTTATTATATAAAAAATATTAATAAATATGGTATTAAAATAAATAATACTTTATTATTAGGTAATTTAACAAATATAACTAATAAATCTACTAATAATACTAAAAAATGTATATATCAAAATAATTGTAAAAATTTAATTAATAAGAATAAATGTGATTATTATCATAGTAATTTAAATATTAACAATATTAATAAAATATATGATATTAATAACTTACTTTATAAAGAAAAGTATATATATAATTCTTCTTGTTTATATACATTTGATATTTTATCAGAAAAAAATAAGTTTATGAAACATATAGGAAATAAAAATACATTTAAAAATGATTTAGAATTAATGATATTTAATTATAATATACCAAAATATAAATATATAATAGATAATGAAATTGATAATATAAGAGTTCAAACAATAAATAATCTATTAACTTATTTATTAGTTAAAAAATATATTAAATAATTAATAAGTTAATACTAATATAAATGGAAAAAAAAATAGGCAAAAAAGATATAGATATAAATAATGTATTACAATACTTAAATACCACTAATGTAAAGTCGAATACAGATAATATTAAAAAGGAAAAAAAAACAGATAAAAAAAATATAGATTTAAATAATATATTAGAATACTTAAATACCACTAATATAAAGTCGAATACAGATAATATTAAAAATGAAAAAAACTGGTCACATTGTGTCTATCCGTATAAATCAAATTTGGAAAAATCAAAAAAAGTAGAAGAATCATTATATTCCAATAAACCCAAAGAGATAGATACTCTATATGATTTATATAATAATAATAATAATAATAATAATAATAATAATAATAATAATAATATGATAATTAATTTAAATAAAATTAATTATATTTATAATAAAAAAAAATATACCAAAGAAAATATAAAATATAAGTTTATAAATTTATTTAATATAATATGTACCATATTAGAAATATATATTATTGATTTTTTTAAAGAAATAAAATTAAATAATTTTATTAAAATATTATTTATTATATTTATATACTTAGGTTTAATATTTTATATAATAATATTATTATTATTAAAAATAGGTTTGATTACATTTCATACAATAGTTAACTGGTTTAAGATCTTTAATTCTAATTTGTTTTGTTATTGTTTTATCTTTACAATTTTGGCAATATTGCTCTTTTCTATAACATAGAGGATTTTTATCTATATTTAATATTAAATTATCATATATACTAACATCTTCTAATTTATCTTTGAAATATATTAAAGTATCTTCTGGATTTATATCATAAAAATTATTACAATTATAACAATGTAATTTTAATTTATTATCATATATATCTTTTTTTAATAAATTATGACAATCCTTACAAAAATCAGTATTTTTATTCATAATATAAATTGATTATTATATTTATATACTTATATATTTATATTATAATTATAATCAATTTATATATTATATATAATATTATATATAATATGATAGGTATACATAATAAAAAACAGCAATTCGGGTTAAAATTTAATAGTTTAAAAAAATCAATAGAATATTCTAAAAATATATTAGGTGCAACAACTAGTCAAATATTTACTCATAATCCAAGATCATCAAAATTAATAAAATTAAATTATACAGAATTAATTAATTTAAATATACCTATATCTGTCCATGGTTGTTATATTATAAATAATGTATGGAGTATAAATAATTCTAATTATAAAAATAAAACAAAAATAATTAAATTATTTTTATCTGAAATGAAAAGTGCTTATAATTTAAATACTAATTTAGTAATTCATTGGCCAAAAAAAACATTAGATGAAATTTATGAAACTATGAATATTTTATGTATATTAATGAAAAAAAATAAATTAACTAATAAAATTATATTAGAAATACCATCAGTTAAACAAGAAAATAATAAAACATATCATAATCCAAAAGATTTTAATTTATTAGCAAATAAATTAAAAAAATTTAATAAATATTTTGTATTTTGTTTAGATTCAGCACATCTTTTTTCATCTGGTGTACATATTGAATCAGCAGAAGATGTTAATAAATATTTAAATAAATTAAATAAATATACTATTTCTAAAATTAAATATTTTCATTTAAATGGATGTAAAACTAAATTTGGTTCAGGTAAAGATACACATTCTCTTGCATTTAATAATGATGATAATATATGGAACATTTATAAAAATGATAAAAAAAAATCTGGATTTTATTTATTTGCTAAATTTTGTAAAAAAAATAATATTAATATAATATTAGAAATTAATGATAATCCACCAATAGATGATATTAAAAATATTATATCTTATATAAAAAAAATATAAAAATAATATAAAAATAATATATTATTATTAATATATAAATATATAAATATAATGGATAATAATGAAATAATTAATAAATTAAAAAATTTAACTAAAGATGAAATTAAAAATGTAAAAAAATATTCATTAGATGGTATGGAAACATATGTTAGAGTTAAAAGTGTTTATGATGGTGATACTATAACTATTATTTTTTTATTAAATGATAAATTAACATGTTATAATTGTAGAATTCAGGGAGTTGATACACCCGAAAAGAAAATTAAAAAATCTCAACCAGATAGAGGTAGAGAGAAATTTTATGCAATTAAAGCAAGAGATTTTGTTAAAGAGCAAGTATTAGATAAAACTTTAAGATGTAAATTCCATATTTTTGATAAATATGGTAGATTATTATTAGAAATTTTTAATGAAAATGATGAAAGTATTACTGATTTATTAATTAAAAATAATTATGCATTAGCTTATGGGGGGGCTACTAAAGATACATTTGATTGGGATGAAATGGATAGATTACATGGATGTGATACTAAAGATTTATAAAAAAAAATACTGAGATGAGACACTAAATGTCTAACAGGAAACCTAATAATTCTCCTACCTTTTTTATTCAAAAATTTTACATAGAATTTAAAACTTCATTTCTAGATTCAATTTTATAACCATCATGAAATTTTGATAATAGATTTACATCCATCTTTTCTTTTTTTATACAATTATTATACTTTTTTTTATCTACTAATCCAGGGTGATAAACCGATGTCATTGTATTTATTTCAAATATATAAAATGTCTTGCAGTTCATTGGTGTTCTTTTGGATGACATTATAAATATATAATTAGTATTGTTAGTATTTTTAAAATAATAAATAAAATATTCAATTTTTTTTTTATTATCATAAGTTTTTATTTATTTTAAAGATATGAATGATATTTATATAATAATTATTACTAAAACCAAAATATATAATATATTTAATATGAAAAGATTTTATTCAAAACAATTAAATAAACATTCTAAAATTATAACAAATAATATTCAATCTGGACCAGCACAAGCTATGTTATATGCGTTAAATTTAACTAAAAAAGATATGAATAAACCACAAATTGGTATTGGTTCTGTTTGGTATGAAAGTAATCCATGTAATTCTCATATAGATACTATATCTAATAGAATATCAAGCAAATTTAAAAATTCAGATATGATTGGTTTTAAATTTAATAGTATTGGGGTTTCTGATGGTATTAGTATGGGTACAAAAGGTATGCAATATTCATTATTATCTAGAGAATTAATAGCAGATAATTTTGAAACAATTTGTAGAGCCCATCATTATGATGGACTAATATCTATACCAGGTTGTGATAAAAATTTACCAGGTGTATTAATGGCTATGTGTAGAATAAATAGACCATCTTTTATAATTTATGGTGGTTCTATGAAACCAAATAATTATAATAATAAAGAATTAGATATTGTATCTGCTTTTGAAAGTTATGGTATGTATTTAAAAGGGGATATTAATAAAAATGAATATCAAAATATATTAGAAAATTCATGTAATAAAAAATGTGGTTCATGTTCAGGATTATATACTGCTAATACTATGGCTTCTATTTTTGAAGTAATGGGTATAACATTACCAAATAGTTCAACTAATCCTGCTAATTCTATTGAAAAAATGAAAGAAGCGGATGATAGTTATAAAATTATACATAATTTATTAAAAAAAAATATACGCCCATCTGATATTTTAACTAAAGAATCATTTATAAATGGTATTAAAATGATATTTGTGACAGGTGGTTCAACTAATGCTATTATTCATTTAATTGCTATATCTAAAAACATTGGAATTAATATTACATTAGATGATTTTAATAAATATAACAACATACCTGTATTACTTAATATGAAACCCCATGGGAAATATATGATGTATCATTTACATAAAATTGGTGGTATGAGTATTTTTATTAAATATTTAATTGATATAGGTATTATAAATGGAAATATTTTAACTATAACTGGTAAAACTTTAAAAGAAAATGTTAATGATAATAAATTTATAGAAGAACATAATAATTTTATATGTAATCAATATTGTGCTTCATATCCAATAATAAATTATTATACGGAAACTGGTGATCTTATTAAATCATCAAAAGAATTCAATTATACCTTACCTTTAAACATTATTCATACTATAGAAAATCCATTTAAAAATAATAGTCATATTAGAATACTAAAAGGAAATATATCACCAAAAGGTAGTATTTCAAAATTATATGATGATAAAATAAAAATAATTAAAGGAAAAGTTAAAGTTTATTATAATGAAAATGATATGATTAAAAGTTTAAATAATGGTGAAATCAATAATAATAATATTATATTAATTTTAGGACAAGGTGAAACTGTTGGATGTCCAGAAATGTTAAAACCTACTGGTGCTTTAGTTGGATATTTTAAAAATAATGTTCCACCATTATTAACTGATGGTAGATTTTCTGGAGGTTCCAAAGGTATTTTAGTAGCACATTTACAAGATATTTATAAAAAAAATTCATTAACATCTATTATAAAAAATAATGATATTATTGAAATAGATTTTAATAATAATAAAATAAATTTATTAATTGATGAAAAAGAAATAATACTTAGAAAAAAAAATGTTAAACATTATAAACCAAAATATAATGGTATACTTTATAAATTTAGTAAATATTCAGGTGATATAGATAATGGATATTTAATTAAGTAAAAAAAAATATAGAGACCTATATATCTTATAAATAATTAATAGGGACACCGAAGGTGTCCGTGGGGACTTCGTCCCCCCCATTTTTTTTATAAGAATAATGATTTCGCACTTACAACTTTATTTTTATTAATATTATTTATTGGATTCCAATTTTTTGGATGAGCGAATTTGCAATCCTTTTTATAACATTTTAAACCAAAATAACAATCTTTAATATTATTTATTGGATTCCAATCTAATTGATGTCTATATGGACAATCAATTTTATAACAATCTAATTGATACTTACAAGGTTTAATT
>MDSW01099923.1_pt1 | contig 13308 bp, 7 predicted proteins | sample 811171 | NCBI WGS metagenome assembly MDSW01 (sample SAMN05326641, study PRJNA326480) | marine metagenome | isolation source: seawater | place: Atlantic Ocean: North West | collected 2012 | reverse complement strand
GCTCCAAGGTTTCAATACATTCTGGATATGGAGGACAAAGTTTATTATTATTAATATTAAACCAGTATGAGCCGGCATCAATATTTTTTAATTGACATATTGAATTAGGAATTTTACCTAATAGATTGTTATCTTGCAGTTTTAATTTAATAAGCTGGTCTAGGTTATTGATTGATGAAGGTATTGTGCCACTTAATCCGCAATCATATTCATAGAAATAATATGGAGATGGAACTTCTTGACATATCCAGTGAATTAATCTACCATCTTCCCAGAGTTGCCAACCAAGCTCAATCGGTTCAATTTTTCCATTTAGATTTATATCCATATCCATTTCTAAAGAGGATCCACTATTACTAATGAATTGATTTAACACCTCAATATCTTGTTGATGACAGTCTTGTATATTGATACTATGATACCAATTAAAGCCATTACATTCGCTAAATAGATTGGTGTAAAAGATAATCATTAGAATATACAATTTAATTTTTTTCATATGGAAATTTAATATAATGTGTTAATAGTATGTTAGATTAATTCAAATAATTTTATTAATATATAATGTTCCCATCTAAGTCCCAGCGAATAATTTTAGCATCTTGTTTGCCATCTTTAAAATGTAGTTCTGATTTAATATTTCCATTTTCATGGTACCATCTTTCAAATCCATTTTTTTTACCAAAGATATAGTTTTCTTCAAGCATTAGGTTTCCATTTGAGTAGAATTTTCTCCATTTACCATTTGGTAATCCATTGCTATACTCTGAGCTAGAAAATAAATAGCCATCTACATGCCATACTTTTGTAGTACCATCAAGCTTTCCATTCAGAAATTCAGCTCTATATTCTAGATTTCCATTAGCGAAAAAAGATTCTTGGATATTTTGATTGGGGTTATGATTCGGTTTATTCGAAATTGAGAATTGGTTACAGCTTGTTAAAAGAATAAAATATGATATCAGGTTTAATATTTTTGAATTAATAAACATTATTAACTTTTTGTGATCTATCTCTCATTTTATATTTAAGCTGTTTTTTTGTGATGCTTGATCCAAATTGTTATTCAAAGATATAATATATTTTTTATGTTAGAAAAATAAAATTTTTAAAAATATAATTTGAGGTTCATATGAGTAAGAAAGATAAGGCGGAAGTGATGAAAGCGACAGTTTGGTTTAATTTATTTATAGGACTATATAATTTATATGTTTTTAATGAGATTAATTCAATTTTTCACTTATTGTTAGGTTCGACTAATATTGGTGTATGGGTATTTTTTAGACAAAGATATTTAGATTTTTCGTTATTAAATTTTTTACGTTTAAATAACAAAAAGCAAACCAGTAGTAATAATTAGTGTTAAAAAATTATGGAAGTAGAGATTGAAGAGCTAACTCCTTTTGCATTTCCTGGAAGGCCTCCATTTTCTGAATAGGAACAGTTTATTTGCATGAAAAATATTTTCAAATTTATTCCTGTTCCCCATTGAAAGCTTTCATAGCCTCCAACTGAGAGGCCACTTAAAAGCGATATAAATGATATAGGTTTTAGCTCTAACCCTAATGAGAGTCTAGGTTTTGTTGAATTTCCAATTTGATTATTAAACCCTATTTTAAGGTTGGACGCAATGCTAAATTTATTCTTTGACAAGTTTGTGCCTAGAATAAGAGCTCCTGGATACTTGGTTTTTAGCTTTGTGATAACTGTATTCGTATCAGCTTCAATTCCGCTATAGATTTTAGATTTAGGATCATTTTGTAGTTCATCTAATGATACACTTGAATTTAGTTTCAACTGATGTTTATAAGCAGGGCTTCCATTTCCCCAATAAATTGTTCCAAAAAGGTTTGTTAGTGAAATATTTGCACTAACTTCGTTATTAATATCGAAAATTAATCCTAGGTCCAGTGCAATGCCAGAACCTGAAAAAGGAAAAGGCGAAATAGCGTTTGTATTAAAATTGTAATTAAATGGATCTTCATTATTAATTTCCATAAAAGCACCAGCGAGACTGTATTTAGTGCTTATGTCCGTATTTATAGAAATATTGTCTATATTTGGTGTAATCTTTAGAGTATCAAACGTAGATTCTAAATATGCTATTCCTCCTAAATATTTTGCATTAATCCCCCAATAGCATCTTTTAAAATATTTTTTAAACGGAGGAACTTTGAACTCGGATCCATATGATATTGAAAATGGTAAAACAATTTGAAATTGATTTTTTTTTCCATTTAAATTGATTGGGTTAGATAATTTATTACCCATAAAGATCATGTCAATTAATCCATTAGGGACAACAAATTCAGATATGACCTGAGGTGTCAACTGGAAAGCAAAATTTTTAAAACGAAAGCCTGTTCTAGAATTAATTATTGGATTTATACTTAATCCCGATGATGGGAAAATTTCTAACATACTTTCCTTCTCTTTGCCTTCAAGATTTCCTAATTTAGAACCATTTAGTATAAATTTATTTATCCATCCAACATTTATACTGGAATTTGATAGCATTGCGCCAATATTGAACAGCTCAATTTGAAGATTGTCTTTGGTATATATATGATATTGATTGTTATCCGTAGAAAGTGCTTTGGTTGAAAATGAATCAATAGAAGTTATGCTATAACCTTTATCTCTTAATAAGTGGTAGTAAAACTCTGCGCTAGATTGATGCAGAATATTATCTAAAATTAAAAGATATGATTTTTTTTGATCAATTGATTTTAATTCTGCAAATAATGAGTCTTTATATAAAAAATTATTAATTAGATTTAGCAGGCTATCAGATTCAAGTTTAGTAGAAGATTCAATAATATTTAGGCGATATTTTGTTATAGAATCATTTATATCAGTTCTTTTTTTAGTTTTGTATTTATAAGATAAAATCGCAGGGTTTAAGTTTACAGCGCCTATATCATGAGAAAAACTTCCAAATGTTTGGGCAGTTGAAGAGGAGTTAGGTGAAATATTGTACTGCGCATTTATAAATGCACAGTATAAAAAGATTAGTAATATTTTACTGATTTTCACTATTTTGGATTGAGTCAGGATGGTTAATTAGATAATCTATAGATGCAGCAATTTTAAGTATTAGACTATCAGTCGATAAAAATATTATTTCGTCTCCAAATAGACTTATATAAGTTTTTAAATAATTGCTTTCATCAATTAAAGCAGTTTTTGATATATCCATTTTAATTGTATCTTGGGTAATTGCATTATTGTTTAAAAAGAATGAACTTATTAATGTATCTGGAGCCGTTGATGAAGTATCAGCAAAATAATTAGTATCACTCGCTGATAGTATCATAATGTCTGCTCCAAAACCGAGTTGATTATTGCTATTTATAATTATGTTTAATTTCTCAATACTATTGAAATCCATAGGAAGAGCTGTAAGTTTTTCGGGTTCTAGCTCTATTATTGTAGAATCTTTAACTTGAAAAATAAAGGGTAAGTTAATTATGAAATTACTCTGAATTGAAATCTCTTCAACCAAGCTAATTGTTGTAAAATCATCATTGTTCCCAACAGATGCACTTCCATTTACAATTATTGATCCAGGCCGTGAATTAATAATATCAGCTGAGTTCGGAATTGGGATTTTAGGCCCCCTTTCAGATATATCCCAATTTATAACTGAGCTTTCAACTAACAGACTATCATCCTTTATTGCTTGAATATTAAGATCTAGTCTAATAGGGATATTAGTAGAGTTTGTTTTTAGGTATAGTGCTAATTCAACATACTCATCTTTTAATAGAAAATTTTCCATATTTTCAGGTAATGAAGGAGGGGATTGGTTAATTGGACCAATGACCTCTTTCTGCTCTTCAATTTTTCCTTTTATAGTTGAAAATTTAATTAATGAATCAGTTGTTGTAGAGTCACCAAAAAAATAAAATGAAACGTCAATTTTATCTGATTCAGATACGGTTCTATAATCGCTAGGCTGTTCAAGGCTAACGGTATAGGAGTAGCTTACTTCTTGATTAGATGCTAGAAATTCTTCAAAATTATTTCCATTGTATATAACCATATACTTTTCCGTTAAGTTAGATATATGCTCTACTTCTGATTTTCTGGGGATGTTTATATTCAATGTATCAGATACATATGACTCGTTTTGAATATTGGGAATAATCATTTTTAAGTCTGAATCTAAATCAAGTTGATTATTAATTACAATTTTAAGGAGTCCTTTTTCAAATATGGCTTCAGCAATTGGATTGTCAGTTTCTGGTAAAGGCATTACACCATTTCCCTCTATGGGGCTGCTTTGAGGAGGTATTTTAGCTATAGCAGAGCTAACTATCAGTGCCGATCCACTAATCTTAACAGAAAAATAATCAGAGGTGTTTATTAGAACTTGTGAACCAGATGAGCCTGGTGAATTACCATCCACTTCAATCAATAGATCTTTTGGTAAAGTTTTACCCGCTAAGTTAATATTGCCGCTTTTGGTAGCATTGGGGTCTACTTCATCAATAATTGTACTATCTATGTACGTGCCATCGATATTTTTTAGTTTAATAGATATATTGTTAAGTGGAATCTTTAATTGATTTTCAATTTCTATAATTAGATTACCGCTTTTGAAGGTTGCTGTTTGAAAATCATCAAATTCAAATGATTTTTCAATTGTTTGTATGACAAAACTAGGAATTGCACCATTCTGTCCATCTAAAGCACTTAAGCTTGGGTTTATCTCTCCTAAACTAAAAGGAGGGGTTGCGGTACTAGGAATGGGAGATAGCTCAATGGCTCCCATCTCTGATATAATTGAGTCATTAAAAGGCTTAACGCCTGTATCTCCAATTTTCATGGGCTCTAAGTTTTCAATGATTGTGTCTTGAAAGGTATATAGAATAGAATCGCTACTTAAGGCATTTGAATATGGAAGCTTAATAATAGAGGTGTCATCAATTGTTGCCATCAAATCAGCAACACCAGTTTTTTTAGCAATTAATGGAAGTTCAAAATTTGATTTCCAATATGGCAGGCTTGGGCTAGTCAGCTTATCATAGTCTAGGCCACAAGCTGTAAGTAATACAAATATTATAAAATGATAGAATTTGATAATTGTCAAGATGTTTTGGGTGGCTGATGGGTTTCGAACCCACGACCTCCTGAACCACAATCAGGCGCTCTAACCAACTGAGCTACAGCCACCATTTATTTAATTGCGAATAAATTCGCATAAATATAGAATAAAAAATTAGTATATAATAGAGTGTTAAATAAAATAGTATTTTTAATTAAATATATTTTGTGAATCAATTTAAGAGATGTAAACTTTATAGTTCAATCAAGGTGTTAAAAGGTAGTATTGTAATAATTTAAAGTATACTTTTATTAGTTGCTTTAATCTATAAATAATAATAAGGAGAGTCTAAATAAATGAAAAGAGTAATCTTTACTATATTTTTAAGTTTGTTTGTTTTGTTTCAAACTGGTTGTGATGAAATCGCAGAGCTTGCAGGTGGGGTGACTGGTTGTATGCTGCAAGATGCATCTAATTATGATGCAGGAGCACTTGCCCCTTGTGTAACAGAATGTCTAGGTGATAAGACGGGTGCCAACTGTTGCTGTGAAGACATCGTATATGGATGTATGGATCCTGCAGCTTCAAATCATTCAGAGTTAGCTTCAGCACCTTGTTCAGAATTGATTAATGGTGTAAAAGTTGAAAATGCATGCTGTATAAGTGAGGTTAGTGGGTGTACTGATGAAGCAGCAAATAATTATAATGTTCTTGCAAATAAAGATGATTCAAGCTGCACCTATGATTCAGTGGAGGTAACTTTATCTGATGGAACTACAGCTTCAGTTACTCCAGGATGTATGAATGCTGATGCATGCAACTATGTTGCAGTAGCCGATGCAGATTGTAATGCTGACAATGCAACAATTTCTGGATCTGATTGGGTTCAAAATGATGATTGTTGTAATTTGACTAAAAATGCATCATGTTATTTAGATTTAAATAATAATGGTTATTATGAGGAAGTAAACACTTCGGCAAATCTTTGTAATTGCCGCGATCTTGGTGTTGGCTGGGTATCTGAAGATAAGGTAGCTGATGAAATAGAGGTTCAGGGTTGCACTAGTCCTACAGTTAATGGTGAAGCATGTGTAGAGTATAATCCTTTAGCAAATGTTGACAATGGTGGATGCTGCCAGCAAGAATTTAGCTTTGAAGACTATGCTGATTTTGATGAGAGCTCTTTGGATTTTATGGGAGTTTTTGATGTTGGGTTTATGATGGGTATGGTTGATCAAGCTGGTGAATGTGTTATGGATACTTCGATGGGTGGAATGGATATGGAGGAGTCTTTTATGGCTCAATTAACTCTTGGGCTTCCTAACTCATCTGGAGAGGGACAGTTGCAATATTTTGAAGTATATAGAGATGAAATGGAATCTCGTCCAGAGTGGGAAGTAAGAATCCCATCTGCTAATACTGAAGATAAATGTTTTGCTTATGCTGATTCATCTGGAAGTGATTACTCATTTTGTGCTAATTGGGGACATGATTATGAAAATTGTGAAGATTTTGATATGGCTTCAGATTGTCCTCCAGACAAGTGTATTTGGGAGACTAAATTTTGTTTTCCAACTTTTGAAGGTCAGCCTTGTCCAAGCTATACAAATCAATATGATTGTAATGAAAATGATTGTGAATGGAGCTTTGATGGAACTTGTTTTACACCTATCGATGAGCCTTGGATGCATTGTTGGGATTTAGATGAAGATGAGTGTGTTCAAAGTCCAGATTGTAAATTAGAAACAGGTGATTTTGGTCCTGGAGGAGGTGAGGGAGGTCCAGAATGTATGTCTGATTGTCCAATGTACCCAGATCCTTCTAGCTGGACTGAAGCCTCGGAATGTGAGTGGCTTTCAGGGATGGTTAATACGGGTTGCTTGAGTGATTGTGATATGGAGCTATCTGATATGCAAAATATGCTAAAAATGCAATATCATATTCAATGTGATGATACAAATAATGATTGTGTTGGTTTCTTTGATGAAGGAAATGAAGGTGGTGAATGTCCATATAGTTGTGGATATATGTATGAAGATTTTTGCGAATTTGATATACCTGTAGCTTCTGATTTTAGCACTTGTTGCCCAGGTTTTAACCTTGCTAATTGTCCTGTTGAGCAGCAAGCGCCAATTAACCAAGGCGCTCTAGATGAATGTATGTTGAATCTTGGGATAACTTATGGTGCTGATACCACTGCAACAGGTGGTAATATGTATGGAGGGTTATGTCAGGGGTGTAATATAAGTCAATTAGCTTATTTTTACAGTGATACTACTAATAATGCTAATGCAATTAGTGCGTCCTCTGTAGTAATAGATGCTACTGTTAGTACAAAACCGTTTTGTGATAGGTTGAGCCAAGAAGTTATGTATGGAATTTATGGTTGCAATTATGAAGTAGAGGAACTAATATATAAATTAGAATCTGATTGCAGTGCTTGTACTACTGATCAATGCTATACAGGCGTATTTGGTAATACAGGTTTACAAACTTTAGATTGTACTAATGCAACTTTTGTTACCAGTTGTTCGGCAACTACTAATGAAACCGACTGTGTCTGTGATCCAGATTGTGAGTGGAAGCCAAATGCTGGTGGGGCAAGCGGTGGAACATGTAAGGATTTTGGATCAGATGATTTTGTTGGAGCAGATGGGCCTGCTTGCTTGTCTGGAGATACGAGTTCTGCAGGGTCTTGGGATTGGGATTCAAAGCATCCTGAAGATGATCCAAATGGTTTTTGTAATTATTTAGTTGGTTTACCTGCAGCTGCTACAGATGATTGTGTTGGACCAGAAGGTGTACTTCGTTGTGAGCAACATATCTGTGAAGAGTGTCTAGCAATAGGTGGTGGTATGTGCGATGAGATTTTTGGAAATGATGGAGATGGAATGGATATGGCTGTTACTAAGTTGAGTAAAGTTCCTGTTCCTAATGATGGAATTTTATCAAGAGGTAGTTCATGTGGTGAGGGTTATTTAGAAGATTGTTCTGGTGATGGTGATTGTTGCGAGGAATCTTGGCTTGGTGATGGATATGCAGATTGTGCTGATCAAGAGTTTGGTTGTGATTTAAGTTGCTATGATAATGATGGTGGTGATTGTGAGGCTAGTTTTGGTGAAAGTGAGTGTGTGCCAAGCAGTCCATGCTTTAAAGCTGAAAACCAATATCAATCAGCTTGTTTAGATAATCCTGCTTGTGCATGGATCTATGATGAGTTCTCAATGGAAAATCATTGTGAGCCAAAACCGTCATTTAATCCAAATGCATGCGGTACTTTAACTCAAACAGCTTGTGGTCAAGATGATGCGTGTCAGTGGAATGCTCAGGCAGGTCCTAATGATCCTGGGAATTTTCAGCCACACTGTGGACCTAAAGCTCCTGATGATTGTTTTGCTTTAGGAACTCAATCAGCGTGTGATGCTTCTTTAACTTGTGAATGGGAGGCCCCAGATTGGATGCCACCATGGCAAGAAGGTGTTTGTTTTACAAATAATCCATGTATGACACCTGAAAATGGAGACCCTGATGTGTGTGATAGTAAGCCTGGATGTGAATGGGATTGGGATTATTATGAATGCGTTGAAGCTGGGTCTGGGAATGACTTCTGTGATTGCCATGTGTCTCTTACAGCAAAAATCTGTAATGAAATAGGTGGAAAATGGGAACTTCCTGGATGGGCTATGGACTGTGATGATTGTTATGATATTGATAAAGAGTGTATGATGCCTTTAACTCAGCAAGATTGCTTCGATCAAGATCAGTACAATGATCCATGTGAAGAATTTTATCAAGGAGGCAACCAATCTACTTCTTGGGAAAATAATAAGTGTGTAAATGAAAATTCTTTTTCAGACGCTGGTACATGGGGACTTGGTGATGGATGTCTTGAGCTTAATTGGGAAGAGCAGCCTGAACCTGCTTGTAATGATCCTAAATTACAAGATGAAGATAAGTGCTATTGTTTTGATTGTGAATGGAAAGATATGACTGGTGAATGCGTTGAATGGGGAGGTGATGGAATGGGTCGTAAAACAGATCAAGTAAAGATGCGTAATTTACAAGATATGATATACCAGCTTAGTGGAAGTGGTAGTGCTGATGGCGAATGTTTAGATTATCATATGATGGATAGTGGCGTTATTCATCTTGTTGAAATAGATGATGAATATGGTTATTGTCAAGTAATAACATTGACTCCAACTCAAAATCAATAATATTCTATTTTAAAAATCATAAAAAACCCGGCTTTTTGCCGGGTTTTTTATTACAAATAAATTTCTCGAGTAAAAAACTAGTATTTATAGACGAGAGTGTTGTATATTTAGATGTTAGTATTAAATTAAATTTATATAAGGAGACTTAAAAATGGCCGAAAAAGTAAAAAATACTGGTGTTAGTAAAGAATCTGGATTTTTATATTTTTTAGATAAGAATGGACATGTATCTAAAACTAAAATGGCTCGTGGTGCAAATAAGGGTGGTAACCCTGAAGTTGTAGCAAAAGCTGGTGTTCAGCGTGAATCAGGCTGGTTATATTTTATTGATAAAGAAGGCGATGTTTCTCGTGCTAAAATGGCTCGTGGTCGCAAGTAGTTTATTCCTAAGATAATATTAAAAGCCTGGTTTCTTGAAGCCAGGCTTTTTTTATATTAATTAATAATATCATTATAAATTTCCTTAATTTTATCATCATTATTATCATTAAAATAAATAAGTATTGAAACTATTAATTTGTATAATATCCTTTTCGTTTCTTTTCTCAGATTCATGTAATGTCGAAATTATTGGCCATTTGACATTTGGTCAAGGTCTATCTGATTTAACTGGTTTTGCTCAAGATGGAAGAGAGTTTGCCGTAGTTGGGCTCGTTGAAGATGTAGCTGCTTTTGTAGATATTACAGATCCTACCAAACCATATGAAATAGAAAAAATTAGTGGTAGCTCGAGTACTTGGAGAGATTTGAAATATTGGAATAGACATGTTTATATTGGGACGGAGGCAGGTGGCGGTGTTAGAGTTTTTAGTGTCGATGATCCAGATAATCCATTATTGGTATACACTATAACAGATTTTGGAAGTAGTCACAATATATATATAGATGGTGATGGTTTTCTGTATGTGGTTGGTGCACAAGGACATGATCTTTGGATATATGATTTAACTAATCCTGAATTGCCTGAATTAATAGGAACATGGGATGGTGAATATTTACATGATATTGATGTATATAATAATAAAATCTATGGAGCAGGTATTTATACAGGCTATTTTTATATCATAGATGCAAATGATAGAACAAATCCTAAGACTTTAGTAAAACATTATACTGGACTTGATGGCGTTAGTACTCACGATTGCGCTGTTACTTATGATGAAAAACATTTGATTACAGGTGATGAAACTCGTGGTGGGCATCTAAAAATATGGGACATTTCAGATTATGGAAATATTAATCTTATTTCTGAGTACATGACTGATTATCAACATTCTTTGCATAATATTTATATAAGACCCGGAACTAATTTAGTGATAATGTCTTATTATGTTGATGGAACTAGGGTTCTAGATATATCTAATCCAGAAGATCCTGTCGAAGTTGGATATTATGATACAACCAACTTAACAGGACTCTATGATGGTAATTGGGGAACATTTGCCTATTTACCTAGTGGTTATATAATTTCTAGTGATAGGCAAAATGGTCTATATATTTTAAATTCACCACTATCAGATCCAGAGTTGTCATGGTCAGACTGTGACCCTGCTAATATGAATTGGTATGGTGACTATGATCCTTTAGAAATGTCTATTTTAGATAGTTTAGTAATTTTAAATCCGAATTTAGAAGATCATGAATATAATAATTATGTAAAATTTAACGCAGGAAAGGTTGTTTCAATTGATATATCTACTAAAGGACTATTTTCTCTCAACCTCCCATCTAATTTTGGCTCTCTTATTAATTTAGAGCTATTAAATATAGAAAATAATTATTTAACTCAAATACCAAATAGATTATGTGATCTACCAGAAGAATGTGTTGTTAATTTATCTGAAAATAGATTATGTGAAGATTATTTGAGTGATAGTAGTAGTTGTATTGATATTCTAGGTCATCAATACTGTTCTGAATGTGCTTCAGGATATTGGTTTGAAGGATATTGTCTAAATAAAAATGATATTGATTTTTTAGAAGACTTGATTGAAATTAATGAATCTCTTTTGGGAATTGATGTTTTAAATGTAGGCATTGCTATTCCAGGATTATCTAATTGGTATGCTGGAAATTTGATAAGGCTCGATATTTCAAACAGTTCAATAACTACATTGCCTAGTAGCATTGGCAATTTAAGTTTTCTTGAAGAGTTAAATCTTAAAAATAATTTTATCTCTAATCTACCAGAGAGCTTTTCTGAAATGAATAGTTTGCTAGTTCTAAAATTACATAATAATAAAATTGATAAATTACCTGATAACTTTGGGGATTTGTTTATGCTTAAGGAGCTATATCTATCAGGTAATTTATTAACGAGTATTCCAGAAAGTATTGGTGACCTTCAAAACTTAGATAAATTATATTTGCAAAATAATTATTTACTTAATCTTCCTATAGGTTTTTGTAATCTTCCAGAAACATGTATTACTAAATTGGATAATAATTGTTTAATAGGACCTTTCCACTGCAATTTGAGTACGGGGCAACAAAATGACTGTGATAGCTTGAGTTTGGAAATTGATCAGATGATTAGTTTTGAACTTTTAAATCCAGCACCCAATCCGTTTAATTCTTATGTGGAACTATCCTTTATCTTGAATCAAACAGGTTTTGTAAATATGCAGATTTTTGATTTAGAAGGAAGGTTGATAGATACATTGATAAATAATTGGAGAGATAAAGGTTCCTACTCAGTTATTTGGGATTCGAATAATTTATCTAGTGGAATATATTTTGTAAAAATAAGTTTAAATGATCAGTTTAAATTGAATCGAATGATATTATTAAAATAATTTTTGTTTTAATTAAAATACCTATTCGATTTATTTATTATAAATAATGTAATTTTAATACTTAGATTAAAAGTAGAAATGATAATTTGAAATATATATCGTTATTAATAATATTATTACTGAGTTGCTCTACAGTTCCAGAGACTATCAATGGCTGTACAGATTCGGCTGCTTGTAATTATAATCCTGAAGCAAATGAAGATGATGGAAGCTGTTCTATGGTTTCAGATATGTGCGGAGTATGTGATAATGATCCTAACAATGATTGTGAAAAGGATTGCACTGGAATATATGGAGGTAATGCCTTAGCTACAGATTGCGCTAAGTGTAGCTCTAATTCATTTGACTGTATGGGTAACTGCTGCGAAGGTGGATTTATATATGATATTCAAACAGAAACTCAAACAGATACTTTTTGTTTCTTATTAGATAATTGTAATGTTTGTGACTCAAACCCCTCAAATGATTGTATTCAAGATTGTGCAGGTATATGGGGCGGTGATCATATCGAAGATGAGAATGGCTTTACAAATATAACTTTTAATAATCAGACCTATGAAAGATCTTGTACCGATTTATTCGCATTACAAGATATGGCCTCAGCTAACAATTTTACAGTAGACCAGGGAATACATAATGAAAACCCTTTTCATAGTTGGGATTTTGATCAAAGCGGACAAGTTGAATCATGGGAGATTGGAGGCCTTGAGCAGGTTAGCTGGTGGGAAAATGGTAGGTTGTCTAAGCTTAAAATATCAGTGCCTTTTATACTCACAGATGCAATTGGCTCTCTTTCCGAATTGACGGAGCTTGTTTTAGAAACTAGTCAATTAACTTCATTGCCCGATAGTATTGGAACTTTAAGTAAGCTTAGAAAGTTGAGCGTTACATCTAATTCATTATTATCTCTTCCAGAATCTATATCAAAGCTAGACAAATTAACAGAATTACTTATTTCTAATAATTATATTGAAAACTTGCCTAGTGGAATAGGTAGCCTAGTAAATTTAAAAAGGCTTGATGCTAGGAATAATCAACTAGTTACCTTGCCGGAAAGTATTGGAGATTTGCGATCTTTAGAGTACTTTTTAATTGAAAATAATAAATTAATTATATTACCAGTTAATTTTGGGAATTTATCAAGCTTATTAGAATTAAGTCTTTCAGGAAATAGATTAAAGATTTTTCCAGAAAATTTTGGTACATTAGTTAGTTTAGAAGTACTCTTAGCAAATAATAATAAAAT
>MDSW01084166.1_pt1 | contig 13309 bp, 10 predicted proteins | sample 811171 | NCBI WGS metagenome assembly MDSW01 (sample SAMN05326641, study PRJNA326480) | marine metagenome | isolation source: seawater | place: Atlantic Ocean: North West | collected 2012 | reverse complement strand
TAGGGGCAAAATTAGTCTCCAATGTATTGAGTGCTGCGGGAGTAAGTCGTATTATGACGATAGATTTACATGCTGATCAAATTCAAGGATTCTTTGAAGTTCCTGTTGACCACTTATATGCTTCGGAATTATTTTTAGAAGACATTAGAAGTCTTAACTTATCTAATTTAGTTATTGCTTCTCCTGACATGGGAGGGAGTAAAAGAGCAAACGCTTACGCTAAAATGCTAGAATCTGGGGTAGTTATTTGTTATAAAGAAAGAAAAAAAGCCAATATTATTGGAGAAATGAAGATTTTAGGAGATGTTTCTGGAAAAGATGTGGTTATTATTGATGATATGGTAGATACTGCAGGAACACTTACTAAAGCTGCTGATTTAATGATGGAAAATGGAGCAATAAGTGTAAGGGCTTATTGTACTCATGGGATTCTTTCTGGATCTGCCTACGAGAGGTTAGATAATTCAAGAATTAAAGAGCTGGTTGTTACAAACACCATCCCTAAAACGCATAATAGCAAAAAGGTTAGAGAGATTTCAGTAGCAGCGTTTTTTTCTCAAACAATTAATGCTGTTGTAAATAACGAATCCATTAGTAAAAAATGGAAAAGTAATCAATAAATAATATTAATATTCAAATTAAAAAAAATGAAAACACTAGCAATTAACGTAAAAGAAAGAGAAAAGGTTGGAAAGACTAATACTCGAACGTTAAGAAATCAGGGTAATGTACCATGTGTGCTTTACGGGGGAGAAAAGCAAGTGACTTTCTATGCTCATGAAAATGATTTTAGGAAACTCGTTTATACTCCAGATACTTTCTTAGTTCAGTTAGATTTTAATGGTAAGAAAATTAGGGCGATAATGAAAGATATTCAATTCCACCCATTAACAGACAAGATATTACATATTGATTTCTTAGAAGTATTTGAAGATAAAGCAGTCACAGTTTCTATTCCAGTTGTTTTAAATGGAGCAGCGGCAGGAGTTAGGAATGGTGGAGTTTTAATGTTTAGAAGAAATAAGATTATAACTAAGGGGCTGATTGCTAATTTGCCTGATGCAATTGAGTTAAATATTGAACATTTAGAGATAGGAATGTTTACTTATATTAAAGACCTTGATATTGAAGGTTGTGAATTTATAGCTCCTGAAAATTCTGTTATTGTTGGGGTTAAAACAGCTAGAGCTGCCATTGAAGAGGTTGTGCTAGAAGAAGAAGGAGAAGAAGGAGAAGGAGAAGGAGAAGAAGGAGAAGCAAAGCCTACAACAGATGATGCTGGTTCTGATACGCCTACAACAGAAGCAGGTGCATCAAAAACTGAGTAGCAGTGAAATACTTGATTATAGGTTTAGGAAATCCTGGAGCTCAATATGAGGGAACAAGACATAATATTGGTTTTAATATTTTAGATAGTTTCGTAAAGTTGTCAGAGGCTTCTTTTTCTACTGATAAATTAGCTGATGTTGCAGAAGTAAAGTATAAGGGTAGAAAATTAATTCTTATAAAGCCTAATACATTTATGAATCTAAGCGGTAAGGCAGTCGCTTATTGGATACAAAAATCTAAAATAGCTGTTGAAAATATTTTAGTAGTTACGGATGATCTTTCGTTGTCTTTGGGAGCTTTACGATTAAGAGGAAGGGGTTCTGATGGTGGTCATAATGGACTAAAAGATATTCAGAAAGTATTAGCAACAAGTAATTATTCTAGGCTGCGTTTTGGAATAGGCAATAATTTTCGTAAAGGTAATCAGGCAGAGTATGTATTAAGTCATTTTGATGATGAAGATTATAAAATTGTTCAAAATCAGATAGACTTATCTATGAATATAATTTATAGTTTTGTTACAAAAGGGTTAGATTTAACTATGAGTGAGTTTAATAGAAAATAATATTTAGTAAAATTACTTTTCAATATTATTAATTAGATTAAATTTGCATTAATGTTATAAAAGGTATCGTGGCCGAGTGGTTAGGCAGTGGTCTGCAACACCATCTACAGCAGTTCGAATCTGCTCGATACCTCATAGAAAAAGCTTGTTATAATTAACGAGCTTTTTTTATATATTTGTCCTTCCTTAAGAAACAAAATGGATACACTCAAAAAAATTATCATACTGGGAGCTTTATTTTTTAGTTTTACAGCTCAATCTCAATGTGGATATGACACTTTGTCTTTACAGATTACTCATATTAATTGCCATGATGTTCCCACTGGAGAAATTGATTTGTTTATTCCTAATAGTAATGCTTCAGTCTCTTGGATAGGGCCTCCTCATTGGAATACTAATATTCCTTTTTCATCAACTTCAATACCGATTACTGGGCTTTATGAGGGAGATTATATTATAACGATATCAGAATATGGTTCTTCAGGAGATACTATTTGTCAAAGGTCAGATACTTTTACGGTTAATCAAACAAATGATATTACAGCAACTTATTTGGTAGAAGATATTTGTAGTGAAGAAGATTCAGCAGATTTAATTATTATAGTTACAGGAGGAACCCCTTATAATAACGGAGAGCTATATCAATATGAATTGATTGATAATACGACATCTTTAATAGTTGGGACAAATGATACCGTATTAAATCTTCCTCCTGGTGAATATTCTTTAAATGTTGTAGATAAAAATGGATGTACTCCAAAGCATCCTGAAGATTTAGATTTTGAGATTGACTCTGTAGTGATGATGAATCCTTTTATGTCTTCAGTTGGGGTAATTTGTAAAGATGATAATAGAGGTGAAGCTAGGGTATTTGTTCAGCAAGGGACACCTCCTTTTACTTTTGATTGGGGAGCAGGAATAGAGCCAATTGAACATGACTCTTTTTCTGTCATAATGAACTTGTTCCCAGGTACTTATTCAGTCACAATTACTGATCAAAGCGGATGTATAATTACAGATAGTATAGATGTAGAGTCTAATCCTAAAATTTGTTTAACTATATACAAAGCCTTTTCCCCAAATTATGATGAAGTTAATCAATTTTGGCAGATAGAAAATATTGAACTTTATCCTCAAGCTTTAGTTACAGTATACGATAGGAATGGGAGAGAGGTGTTTAGAAGAAGAAATTATATAAATACAGAGAATGTAGCATTTGGAGGGCACGATTCAAACGATCAGCCGTTACCTTCAGGAACATACTATTATATAATTGCTTTAGAGAATGGAGATGATGTGTTTAGAGGCACTTTAACAATTATGAGATAATGAAAAGAATAAGTTTAATTTTAAGCCTATTGGTTAGTGTAACCCTTTTTGCACAAGAACCTCTTTTCACACAATATTATGTAAATGACATGATTCTTAATCCAGCAATATCAGGAAGTAAAACATACAATCCAGTCACAATACAAACTAGACAGCAATGGCTAGGTTTTGAGGGGGCCCCATTATCTTCTAATATTTCTTATCATGGCGCTTTGGATGACCGTTCTGCAATAGGAGGATATTTCATGCTTGACCGAACATATCCTTTTACTCGAGCGCAGTTACAATTAAATTATGCTTATCATGTTCCTTTAGATTATGATAAGATTAATATATCTTTTGGATTAGGAGCTAAAGTTAGGCACTACAATATAGATTTTGATATTGAAGACCTCCCCCCTGCTCCAGACGAAGCGTTATCTTCAAGAGCATATAACAAGACAGTAACAGATGCTGCTTCAGGAGTATATTTATATGGGCATAATTTTTATGCAGGCTTTTCTGTTTCTAATATGTTTCAAAAATCTTTTAAATCAACTGTTCAAGGATCTCCTTACGCTAATTATGAATACAGAAAATATTATGGTATGGGGGCTTATCGATTTGGGATTATAAATAATGATTGGCATTTGGAGCCATCTTTTTTAATTAGAAAGACAGAATATCAAGCTAGTATAATTGACTTAACAACCCGCATTTTTTATTTAGATAATAGTTGGACTGGATTAACATATAGAAATAATAGTACAGCTGTATTTTCATTAGGCTTTGTCGTTAATAATTTACATATATCATATTCGTATGATTATAGCTTTAACGGTGAGCTAACACAATATACTTTAGGAACGCATGAATTAGGCGTTACTTTGAGGATTCCTACTCTTGCATCACAAAGGCATATAGGGTTTTGGGGTTATTAGGCATGAAGAAAATCGAGCATATTGGTATTGCTGTTAAAGATCTAGAAGCTTCAAATAGATTATTTTCTAAAATATTTGGAAAAGAAATTTATAAATCAGAATTAGTTGATTCTGAAGGTGTTAAGACTTCTTTTTTTCAGATAGGAGGAAGTAAGATTGAATTAGTATCGTCTATTCAATCAGATAGTCCAATTTCTAGATATTTAGAAAACAATAGAGAAGGGATGCATCATATTGCTTTTGATGTTGAAGATATTCATGAAGAAATAGAACGGATAGAGAAAGAAGGGATTAGAGTTATAAATAAAATTCCTAAGAAAGGTGCAGATAATAAATTAATCTGTTTTTTAAATCCAAAAGATACTAATGGAGTTCTTATTGAGCTTTGTCAGGATTTAGGATAGTTCGAGTTTCTTTATTTTTAATTAGAATACTATTTGTGCTCAATTTTAACAATGAATTTAGACTATTTTGATAGTTTTGCAGTTAGTTTATCTTAGGGCCCATAGCTCAGCTGGTTAGAGCACTTGACTCATAATCAAGGGGTCGTTGGTTCAAGCCCAACTGGGCCCACAAGACCTCACCTATATGGTGGGGTTTTTTATTGGTTTAATACTAGCTTTGAGAGTCAGACTTTTATAAGTTTTTACATACTGTTTAATTTTAATTTTTTACTTTTAACCGTTATAAAATGCTAGATGATGAATAGGAGAGGAATACTTTTTTTTATATGCCTTGTTGCTTTATTTGCTTGTTCTTTGTTGTTTCAAAGAAATCAGATGAAGGAGGAAATGCAATTGAAGATTCAGTTTATTGAACAAAAAAATATGTTGAGAGATGAATTAGATGATTTAATTGATGAACATGATGATCTTTTAGAAGAATATGGAGATTTAAACAATCACTTACATGAGAAAGATTCTATTATTCAAGACCAGATTGCTGAGATTAGAAATTTAATCAGGACAACAAGTAATTTCAAAGAAGCTAGAGAGAAGATTTCAATTTTGAGAGGAATATCAAAAAAATATTTAGCAAATATTGATTCCTTATTAGTTTTGAATGAAGAACTTACATTAGAGAAAGATAGTGTTGTAAGAGTTAATAAAAATATTAACTGGAGAAATTATAAGCTTAATAGACAGAACAAACAACTTTCAGAAAAAGTAAGCAAAGGATCTGTGCTAGATTTTTTTGATATGGAGATAATACCTATACGTTATAGAAGAGGTACAGGAAAAGAATTGGCTACTAAATTTGCTAAGAAAGTACAGAAAGTTAGAATTTGTTTTTTTGTGGGAGCTAATCAAATTTCTAACGCTGATATAAAAACAGGATATATACAAATTATTGATAATGAAGGGCAAGTAGTTCTAGGTAAGGAAGATGTTAAAACTACGATTGGAGATTCAATAATTAATTGTACTAGCTTCACTACTTTTGAGTATAATAATATAGAACTAAATCACTGTATGGATTGGGAAAGGGTACATCAATTATCCTCAGGGTTATATCAAGTTAATTTGATTTTTGAGGGTAATATTACTACGCAGACCACATTCAAGTTAAGATAAAATGTTAAGTATAGTTACGTATAATGTTAATGGGATAAGGGCTGCCCTTAGGAAAGGGCTAGATCAATGGCTCAAGAGTTGCAATCCTGATATTGTTTGTTTACAAGAGATTAAGTGTAATCCTCAACAATTTGAGGAGTCAAGATTTAATGAATTAGGCTATAGATGTTTTATTAATTCAGCGCAAAAACCAGGTTATAGTGGGGTGGCAATTCTTTCTAAAGAAGAGCCTATTCATATTGAATATGGATGTGGTATTGAAAAAATTGATTTTGAAGGAAGAATAATAAGAGCTGATTACACTGATTATTCTGTAATGAGTGTTTATTTCCCTTCAGGAACTAATCCGCTAAGACAAGCATTTAAAATGGAATTTCTAGCATTATTTTATGAATATATTTTCAAGTTAAGGCAAGACATTCCAAACTTAATTATTTCTGGAGATTATAATATCTGTCATAAGGCAATAGATATTCATAATCCTAAATCAAATAAAAATTCTTCAGGGTTCCTTCCTGAAGAAAGAGAATGGATAACTCAATTTCTATCTATGGGTTTTGTAGATTCTTTTAGATGTTTTAATAAAGAACCAGAGCATTATAGTTGGTGGAGTTATAGAGCAAATTCAAGGCAAAAAAATCTAGGTTGGAGGATTGATTATAATATGATATCAGAGTCTGTTAGAAGTTATTTAAATCGTTCCGAAATTTTGCCTGCAGCTAAGCATTCTGACCATTGCCCGGTTCTTATTGAGCTAGCTTATTAGTATTTTTTATCTTTGTAAAATTAAAAATATAAATAATGGCTATATTACAGACTGCCGAAAGAAGTTCTCCATTTGACCCATCAGAGAACGTAATCTTCCAAAGACACCTGAAGGCTTATAAAGAAGCTTCCAAGATGATTCACGGAAAAGTTCTTGAACTGGGGAGTGGCGAAGGTTATGGTATTTTGGAGTTAGCTCCACATGCTGATCATTATATTGCAGTTGATAAGTATCCTTCTGATATATCTGACAAATTGAAACAAGAAAACAAGATAACTTTTATTCAAGCCGAGTTCCCTCCATTAGTTGATGTCGAAGATAATAGTATTGATTTTGTAGTAACTTTTCAGGTTATTGAGCACATTCAAAATGATGAGGCTTTCTTAAATGAAATATATAGAAAATTAAAGCCAGGAGGGAAGGTTATTTTTACTACTCCTAATAAATTAATGTCTTTGAGTAGAAATCCTTGGCATATCAGAGAATACACTCCTTCTGAAATGAGTTCGTTAATTCAGAAATCATTTGATAAATATATAGTTAAAGGTATATTTGGGAATAAAAAGGTAATGAATTATTATAACATAAATAAGGCTGCTGTAAGGAATTGGACACGTTTTGATATTTTAAATATGCAATATTGGCTACCAAGATGGTTATTACAAGTTCCTTATGACATAATAAATAGATTGAACAGACAAAGATTGCAAGATGAAAACAAAAATATTGTCAATTCAATAGAATCGTCAGATTATTCTGTTGCAGAAGTTAATGATCAATGCTTAGATTATTTCTGTATTGCTACCAAGTAGCAGAAAAGTTAAAACCAGATTTTTTGAGATTTTGAATAGTGCTTGACAATATAGGCTGGAGATTTCTATAGCTTTTTTTATTATTATGTAGGACTATGATAGATCCATTAGAGGTATTTCTTAAAATGTTTTTTTCAACTTTATTAGGTGTTATATTTTGTTGAAAGTCTAAAGATAATACATCCCATAGAACAATTTTATAGATTTTTCTTAGCCTCACAAGTTGGGGGATTGTTATTTTTCCAAATGGCGGACGGAATAAGTTGTTCTCAGGCATAAGCTTCTGACACTTATCTATGTCGTTGAAATAGATATCGTTATTACATGTCCATCCATTTCGATGAGAATAAGAGTGATTCCCTATAGTGTGTCCTTCATTTAGTATCTTATTTTTTAAGTAAGGGAATTCCTCAATTTTTTCCCCCAACAAGAAAAAAGTAGCTTTAATATTCTCTTCTTTTAATACTGATAAGATCCAAGGCGTTACTTCAGGATGAGGACCGTCATCAAAAGTGAGCCAAATTTCTTTATTAATTGTTGCTTTTCTCCAGATTATTGATGAAAATAGCGATTGAATAAATTTTGGTACTGTGACAAACAAAATATATTATTGAACACTTAGGTATTCCTCCATAAATGTATTAATTCTATAAGTAGGATAATCTATCTCTATACTTTCTTCATTTTTATTTCTAAAATATTTTCCATTATTTTCAGCAGTATAGCTTGCTGAAGGGTCATCTAATTTGTGAATTTGAATAATCCTACCTAAACTGGCTAACACTTGACCTGTAATACTTATATTTTGCTTTAATCCGCTACCACTTTTAAATTCTCGCAAGTATTTAATTTCAGTTAAGTAGTTTTCAATCATCATAGCAAGTATCTCCCCTCCTTTTTCTTTTTCTCCTAGCTTGTAATAAATATCGATGATTGGTAATGCAAAATAACTGAAGTTAACAACATTTCCTGGTAATTCTTCTATGCATTTGTCTAATGTTTGAATAGCTTTCATGGTATCATTCTTTTGTAGTAGAGACTCTGCTAATCTTGAGTAGTTGTTTCTGAAATTCATAACCATTCTTGTATTAGTTTCGTCAAAATATAAGTCAGGATTATTTAGCCCTCCCCACGTAAAATTATTTACTAGTCTTTCGTACATCTTTTCTGTATTGACAACGCCTGTTTGACCATCAGGAGATATAGCTATGTAAGGCACTAAACGATAAGCAAGACCTTCAAGTTGGAAGTATTTTTCTAATCCCATAAAATTATCTTTACCTACAGTAATTGCAAAATAGATAGGACGTTCCCAGTTAAAATTTGCTAATATATCAAGGACCATAAGTTTATTTTTGTAAAGACCGTTCCCTTTTAGCTTCCATTTTATTTCATCAACAATCTGATTTTGATATTCTTCAGGAACAAATGATTTCACCATTTCTTTATCAACGGTAAGTTTTAATTTTTTTGTTGGACAGTAGCTTCGCAGTCCTACAGAGGTGTTTATTTTTGCTTTAGGGCTTTTGCTGTTAATAAATCTTACTACATCTTTTACATCAACATGCTCTTTAATTCTTTCATTGATAGGGGTATAGTCTCGTGTTCCTGTTCTATAGTCATCATGCTCTAAAGAAGAAGGTATTGGTGGGGCCTCGTAAGAGGCTCTTTTCATTTGATCAATATACCAAGCTGTATTAAAGAGAGATAGGTTTACTACTTTAATATCAGTTCGGACCCCTTCTACTTCTTGAGCATACCAAAGAGGGAAAGTATCATTATCTCCATTTGTGAATAGAATTGCATTTTTATCACATGAGTTCAAGTAGTTTTTTGCAACTTCTATTGCTGTAAATCTACCACTTCTGTCGTGATCATCCCAATTTTCAGCAGCCATTAAGAAAGGAATAAATAGTGCAATAATCGTAGAGATTGCGGCACTCATTCTTGTGTTAATATGCTTGCTGATTATCTCATATATTTTTAAGACAGATATACCTATCCATATAGAAAATGCATAAAAAGATCCAACATAAGCATAATCCCTTTCTCTTGGTTGAAAAGGGACAACATTTAGATAAACAATAATGAGAACTCCTGTAAATAGAAAGAATAATAATACGGTTAATGCATCTTGATTGTTTTTCTTAAAATGGAAAAACATGCCTATTAAACCTAGAATTAAAGGAAGAAAGTAATAATGATTTTTAGCCTTATTTTTTCCTAAGTAGTTAGGAGCCTTTATTTCTGAAGAGGGGGTCCCTAATCTAGCTTTATCAATAAAGCTTATTCCACTTTCCCAATTCCCATGCAATGAATTGCCATCCATATTCATGAAATCATTTTGTCTGCCAGCAAAATTCCACATAAAATAACGAAGATATGACCAGCCGATCTGATATTTAAAGAAGTAGGCTAGGTTTTCTCCAAATGTAGGAATTGCATCTTTGTTTTTTAATCCAGCCCAATTTACATATCCGGCGGCGTGTCGAGATTGTGTATTGCTCCATAATCTTGGAAATAGCATTTTATCTTTTTTACTGTAATTAGGGATTGTCTTTTTTCTTTTGTCAATAATTACATATTTTCCTTTTTTTTCATCTTTTGCATATATAGGGTTACCATCTAGATAAGGTTTTTTATTATCTAGCTTAGCATTAAAATGTTGACCATAAACAATAGGCCAGCTTCCATATTGTTCTCTTTTCAGGTAAGACAGAAGACCAACTGCATCTTCAGGATTATTTTCATCAATAGGAGGGTTCGCATTAGAGCGAATAACTAATATAGCAAAAGAAGAATAGCCTATTAGTAGCATCATAACTCCTAAAATAGCAGTATTCCAGATAGCTTTATTATGTTTTTTAGTATATGATAAGCCAAAATAAATTGCTAAAATAATAGTAAGGAAATAAATTATTGTGCCTGAATTAAAAGGGAGCCCAATTGTATTTACAAAGAATAACTCAAAACTAGAGATTAGACTTACTGCTCCAGGGATAATAACTCCTTGCACTAATCCTAGTATTAGCATTGATGCTAAGAAAGCTTTTATAGCTCCTGATCTAGTGTAGTTATATTTTTTGTAATAATATATCATTCCCATTGCAGGAATAGTTAATAGACTTAATAAATGTACCCCGATAGACAGACCTATTAAATATGCAATTAAAACAAGCCATCTGCTTGCTTTAGGGTTGTCTGCTTCTTCTTCCCATTTAAGAATGCACCAAAATGTTATAGCAGTAAAGAATGAAGACATGGCATAAACTTCTCCTTCAACTGCAGAAAACCAAAAAGAGTCAGAAAAAGTATAGCTAAGAGCTCCAACAATCCCACTTCCTAAAACAGCATATATACGACCAGAGTCATTACTTTCAGTTAAGAATAATTTTCGTCCAAAAGCTGTAATGGTCCAGAAGAGAAATAATATAGTAAATGAGGAACACAGGGCGGATAAGACATTTACAGCAACTGCCACTTCGCTTGTTCCTTGTTCAGCAAAAAGTGAAAAGATTCTTCCAAATAGTTGAAATAATGGTGCTCCAGGAGGATGTCCTACTTGTAATTTGTTAGCAGTTGCAATATATTCTCCGCAATCCCAGAAGCTTACAGTTTGCTCAATAGTGAATAAATAAACAAATGAGGCAACTAGAAATACGCCCCATCCAATCATAGTATTTAGTTTCTTAAAGTGATTCATAGTTAAATAGTTGTCTTAGAAATAGATTTGCGAATTTATAAAATTAGTTTAAGTTTTAAGCTATAGATTTTATAATAACGAAAAAAGGATAAAAGATTTTGTACTTGTAACTTAATTATTATTTTTGCCGACTATTTAATTTGATTGTGCCCGATGGTGTAACTGGCAACACGTCTGTTTTTGGTACAGAAGAGTCTAGGTTCGAGCCCTAGTCGGGCAACTTCATTTTATTATCTCGCATTAGTTCCGCCATTTTTACGGATTAAGCAAAAATTCTATTTAGATTAGATGTTTTTTATTTGTAACCATAGTTACTGATTTATCGTATTGAAAGTGTATTATTTGTAAAGTAGACATTTAACTTGGTATTAGTTGCAGTATGAAAAAGGTGGATTATAAAAATTATTTTTTGTAAGTTTGTATCCCTTTAGCTTATTTACGACGGTAGGACTTTAAAGGAACAAGTATATATTTAAGTATTATGATAACAAGCTTTATTAAAAAGTCATATTTATTTTTTTGGATTTTTCTTATAAATTCAATACTAGTATCTAGTACTATTACAGCTCAGACATGTGATGCTCCATCAGGATTGAATACCTCTGATGTCTCAAATTTTCATGTGACATTAAATTGGGCATTAGATACCGATATTGATCATTATAGATTAAGGTATAGAAAATTAAATGCTTCAAACTGGATGACTCGTAATAATATCACGACAAATCTAAAGTATATTGAAAATTTAGATAGCGCGTCTGTTTATGTTTGGAAGGTGCAAGCATTTTGTGATAGTACCGCTTCTTTTTCTTCTTCTTGGTCTTCTGTAGATACATTTACAACAACAAATTATCCTCCAGATTGTAATGGAACTCCTAATGGAACAGCTTTTATTGATAGTTGTGGGAATTGTGTTGGAGGGAATACAAATAAATTTGCTTGTATTCCTTTTTCTCCTTCTGCGTCTATCTCATTAAGTACTCTTGAGTGTGATTCTATATCAGATATTATATTTATAACTTCGCAAGATCCTAATGAGCCAGATATGTCGTCAGCAGTGTTTCAATCTGATGGCGGTTATTTTGATTTTACAGGACTTGTAACAAATGATATAATTGGATCTAGCGATATAATAGCTGGGGGGGGGTATATTAATGTCACTACAACTTTGATGGTAGATTTTCTTATTTCTTCAGAGAAGATTTCTGTTAAAGCAGTTGATGATTTAACAGGGCAAATTTATGGATCTTTTACTATTGAGAATGCTGGCGGGGGAATTTTGGTTGTTACTACTTCAGCTCCAGATAATAATAATGTTACAAGTGGGAATAGTCAGATTACTCGATTAAATAATTTGTTTGTAACACCTTCTGCCGGACTATTAAGTTTTACATCGACTATCCAATCTGAGTTAGCAGATACTGATATTCAAACGTTTTCAGAGTTAATAGCGTGTACAGATTGTAATAATGATTTTGGGGGTGGAGCTTTTATAGATAGTTGTGGAAATTGTGTTGGAGGTAATACAGGAGCACTTGCATGTATTCCTTTTTCACCGACTCTTTCAGTTTCTTTATCAAATACAAATTGTGATAGTTTGACAGATTTGACAATTAATGTGAGCCAAGACGCTAACGAACCTGATATGTCTACTTCATTATTTGTGTCAGACGCAGGTTCATTTGCAATTTCTACAATGAGTATTGGAGATACAGTTGGTTCGGCAATTATGTCTGCTGGAGGGATAAGTTTTAATACAGTACTTGTTGTAACGTCAATTATTTCTTCTAATCAAGCAATTATACAGTCTCAGGATATTACAACAGGCTTGATTCTAGGGACATTTACTATATCTAATTCAAACCCTGGGGTTAATATTACTGCACAATCGGTTCCAGATAATAACAACATAACAAGTGGAAACTCTCAATCGGTTACTTTTTCAAATGTATTTGTCAATCCTGGACAAGGCAGTATAGTATTTACATCAACTATAAATTCAGAGATAGGAGATCAAGATATTCAGTCTTTCCCTTTTCTTATAAGTTGTTTGTGTCTACCTAATAGCTCTGTAGATACTGTAGTGGCTTGTGATGTTTATACTTGGATAGATGGAATTAATTATACCTCTTCAAATACTACAGCAACATATGTTTTAACTAATACAGGAGGATGTGACAGTACTATTACCTTAAATCTTACAATTAATAATAGTGATTCAACTATAAGTTCAGTAACGGCCTGTGATACTTATACTTGGGAAGGTCAGACGATCACATCTTCTGGAGACTTAACACATACTTATACTAAT
>MDSW01052443.1_pt1 | contig 13310 bp, 7 predicted proteins | sample 811171 | NCBI WGS metagenome assembly MDSW01 (sample SAMN05326641, study PRJNA326480) | marine metagenome | isolation source: seawater | place: Atlantic Ocean: North West | collected 2012 | reverse complement strand
CCGGTTGTACGAGCAATCATCACCTCTGGTTTGGGGTAAGCGCTGATATTGCCGATTCTTTGATACCTCTGGCGAGAGAGTAATTTCTAGTTGCCGGTAGATTTAAAAATCCAAGGGTAGGTTACATACGCATTGCCGCCGCCTTGGCAGGCTGGAAACGTCATTCGATTCACAGAACGAAGCAGGCACGCTTCTACGTTGCTGTTGTGCAAGGTGGTGCTTTGAATTTTGGATTGCATCACCGAGCCCGTCGGACCAATCACAAATTCCGCTGTGACCTTTCCCGCTAAGTTGGGATTGCGCGTGAGTTCCTTTTCGTAGCAGTAGCGGGCTTGGCTTTGGTAGCGCGACAACACGCGCCGAACGGTGGTTGGTTTCAGGCATCCTTTAAGCTGAATGCGCTGTGGTTTGACTTCAATGCGTTTCTTGCCGGGTAGGGCAGAAGTCACGAGGTCGTCTCCACCAGGCCCAATGCCTGAACCATTGCCCAATCCGCCAATGCCAATGCTTTCACCACCACCTCCAGGGCCTGTGCCACGTGTTCCCAAGCCACCGGCGCCAGCTGTATCACCAGGGTTGGTTCCTTCTAAGCCGCCTAAAGCGTTGTTGATGCCGGTGCCTACGCCTCCCGGACCAAAGACACTGGAGGTCTCCGCTTGTTTCATGCCTTGGAGCACGCTGAATATACCAGATGCCGATGCAATCTTGCGGTCTTCCTCGCGGCTATTGGGATTGACGGTGGGTGCACCCGGTTTGCTCGCGGCGGCTTGTTCTTGAGGCGTATCGGTTTTGCCGAATTTGCCGATTTCCTCTTTGTGAGCACCGCCGCTGGTTGAGATTTTGGGTTTCGTTTTCGCCCAATCAAATTCCACTTTGACCTCCTCGTGCTGCACAAGATTGATTTGGGCAAATCGATTGGGTTGTTTGCCCAACCCATCGTCTAACCCAAATGGGTCCAGTGGCGTGAGCATCAGAGCTGCCAGCAAAAATGCGTGAACGACTCCGGAGATGGAAAGAACCTTTGAAAAGTAAGTATCAACGGTGGATTTCCAAATGAATCGAAAGGGCCGTGCAGGGCGTACATATTGAATCAAGAGGAATACGGGACCGGCTTGAATCAATGCGCAATGATGAAGGCCCAGTTCGATAGCTTGCACTTTATTCTGGGAGGCCCGGCTGATGGTTCCGGATTCGTCCATCAAAGCCACTTGCATCCAGTTGGCGCAGTGTAGTGTGTGACCTTCGTTGGAAGGTGTTACCAGCTCGAAGGCTTGGGATTCCAACTCCTGGATGGCGAGCGGAATTTCGCAGCTCTGTTGTGACCCCAGCGTTACCGTTTTGGTTTCGTCAAAGTGTTCAATGCGGATGAGTTCATTTTGCCAGAAAAGCTTAACCTGAAGGCTTTTCTGTTCTTGATCGGGCTTATCCCCCTCGCGAAGCTTGGATTGATGCAGTTTTTTTAAATGGGTCGTGGAGGGAAATGGGCTGGACGCCTGTACTTGTTCTTGCATGGCAACCTCGCTTCAATGGGTTAGGGGAGGCGCAGCAGTGTGCCTCTAACCATGAAACGAAATTGGGCCTGAAAAGCGGACAGATTATTTTAAGGAGCGCCAGATGGGTCGCAGCGGTAGCCCAAAATATCTTCTAAGGACTGGAATTGATTCACGCCATTGGAAAATTCAATATCCGCGCCATCGAAGAGGCAGGGGTGCTCGTATCCGGCGGCATGAGAGAGGGTGATAATCTCTTTACGTAAACCTTGGATGTAATTGGCCACACGATGGGTTTTGTTTGTGACGTCCAGTCCGGATTGCAGCCATTTGTTTTGGGTGGCGACTCCGGCAGGACATTGGCCGGTGTGGCAGTGTTGGGCTTGGATGCAGCCTAGAGAGAGCATGGGTTCTCGCGCTACGCCGATTAAGTCGCAGCCCATGGCAAAAGCAATGATGGCCCTGTCTGGAAATCCCAGTTTACCACTTCCAATCCAAGCTACTTGGCTGGCCATGTCGTAGTCTTGAAAGGTACGATAGACACGGGTGAAGCCAACTTTAAAGGGAAGCGCTACATGGTCGGAGAATGATAGGGGCGCCGCTCCGGTTCCGCCTTCGCCTCCGTCAATGGTTATAAAGTCCGGCCCCGCGTTGCGAGTTTTCATACGCTGGGCGAGCTCCTCCCAAAAATCGAGCTGGCCAATGGCACTTTTGATTCCAACCGGAAGACCGGTTTTGTCGGCAATCCTTTCGATGAAATCAATCATGCCGTCTACGTTTGAAAATTCTGTATGCCGGTTGGGTGAGAGGCAGTCTTGCCCCATGGGTATGCCGCGAATGGCTGAAATTTCTTCGGTGATTTTGCTGGAGGGTAAAATGCCGCCTTTACCCGGTTTGGCGCCTTGGGAGAGCTTGATTTCAATGGTGCGAACGGTGGGCACTGCGGCGCATTGGTCGGCGAGTTTTTCAAGACAGAATTTTCCATCTTTTCCTCGGGCCCCAAAGTATCCGGTGCCCAATTGCCACATGAGGTCGCCGCCTTCTTGGTGGTACGGACTGACACCGCCTTCGCCCGTGTTGTGAAAGCAATTGGCGATTTTACTGCCCGCATTCAAGGAACGAATGGCACGCTCACCTAAGCTTCCAAAGCTCATGGCGGAGATGTTGACCACGGACTTGGGCTGGTAGGGTTTGGCGCGGCCATGCGTTTCCCCCAGCGTTTTGGAACAGGGGATTGCTGTGTGGTCGGTATCATCAAGGTAATGGTCGTCTGGTACTGGAAAAGTGGAGTGTTTGATAATGGGGTAACCTGTCTCATAAAGAGACTCAGTGGTGCCAAATCCAAAGTTGTTGTTTTGCTTTTTGGATGTGGCGTAAACCCAGCGACGCTCAGCTCGGTTAAAGGGACGTTCCTCTTTATCGTTGGCCACCCAGTACTGCCGCAGACCGGGGCCAACCATCTCCAAGAGGTAGCGCATGTGCCCGAAGACGGGAAAGTTGTGCAAGAGCGTGTGCTTTTTCTGCGTGAGGTCTCGAATGGCTAAAAGGACAAAAGCGACGCCAAGTCCGATTAAGGCGGTTCCAATGGGATGAGCCTGCATCCATGTGAGCGCTGCGTTCATATGAGCCCCTTTGCGAGTGAACATGCACTGAATGTTTCATAAGATTAGCGGTTTCTTAGAAGTGGTAGCAATGGGGGAGAATTTTAGGATTTAGGTGGATTATCCCGGCTTTTAGGTAGTCGGCTGAAAAAGCAGGAGAGAAGTCACAGCCCATGCTTTGGGTGAGGCCACGGTGGATATCGTCATTTGGTACGGTGAAAACAAGGCGATTGAGCGAACCTATAATCTACTGGTGAGTATTATAGAGTGATAGAAGTGTCATTTTGGTATTGAATCTTGTCCTCTCGCCCTCCAACACACTTCTCATGTTGATTTTTTGTGGAGCATTTTCGGAACCGGGTACATTGTCGTTGACAAAGTGCGTCATGACCCCTAGACGCGCGCCCAATGCTGGCTGGGGAGGGCCCGCCGCATTTGTCGCACCCTTAAATGCCCGAAGGAGATTCTCATGAATAACTATTTAAATGGATTGCTGTTCGTCATCTGTGTTGCAGCGTTGGTTGCTTGTGGTTCAACTGAAACCACTGATGAAACCGAAAATACCGGTACCGATACCACTGAAGAGACACAGTCTACGGATGATGCCGACACCACTGACGGTACAGATAGCACCGACACCACCGACGGTACTGACACTACAGATAGCACCGACACCACCGACGGTACTGACACTACGGATAGCACCGACACCACCGACGGTACTGATACCACGGATAGCACCGACACCACTGACGGTACCGATACGACAGACAGTACAGAAGGCTTCACTTGCCCAGAAGACGATAACCTTGAAGACAACGACACCAACGACACTGCAACGGTAGCAACTGCTGGCTCCACTTGGAACGCGATTTCATGCAGTATCGATGGTGAGTACGATCATGACAACGATGTATTTGTTGTGAATGTGCCTGCTAACTGCACAGTGTATGCAGAAGCTATCTTCAGCAACGCCGACGGTGATTTGGATATGACCATGGTCAATGGAACAACCGGCGATATGGTCGGTGAGGGCGGTCAGTCTACAGATGACAACGAAGAAATGACTTACACGCCAACTGAGACCGCGGATGTTTACATCAGCATCTTCCCATACATGTCTATGGGTAATGCATACGTCCTCAACATCAATATGGCTTGCCCTGTGGAGTAACCCTTATAGGTCACCGAGGTTCCGGCTCGCGTGGGCCGGAATTTCACCTTGTTCGGTGGTCATAGCTGAATCAGTCATATTCATGATGAGTGTTTGGCCATCTGGAAGCATCCAGGTGGATGGAAGCACAATCGTGGTTTCCTGAACGATGATATCGTTCACAATGCTTGCCAACTCTCTTGGTGGGTTTTCTACGTAGAGATTGGTTGGATAGGCTGGCTTGGTGCCAATGGCTAAGGCTGAGCGATAGTCATCTACACCCCACTCGTATCGGCTTTCATCTACATCTCTTAAGTCGTCCGATAAGAACCATGCACCGCCTGCGATGGCGGCAACCCATCCCGCGGTTTCAACTTCCTCTTGTGGAAGGCCGCGTAGTAAGACGGGATCGGCATCGCAGAGTGTGATTTCACAAAGGTGCCATCGAGCTGCAATGGAGCGCGCTTGGGCTGGAATGAAGAACCAGTTGGCGTCGGTGGGTTCGAAGGCGATGTCTGGGCCGAGGCGCCAAGAGTCTGCATAGGGGAGGCTTGGGATACTGGGTGCTCCCACGGCCAATAGAATCGTTTCTTCTCCAGCTGCTTCGCGAATAATCTGCATGGCCAGCTTGTAAGCTTGCATGCCGGTCATGTCTTCGTAGCGTCCACCGGGGAAGGTGCCGGCAAAGAGAAAATCGATTTTCAAAAGGTCGTAGCCCCAACCAACAATCGTTTGAATTACGTTTTTGAGATGTTCGGCGGCTTCTGGGTGCGTCACATCAAGAACTTTCAATCCGCCGTGCACAGGGTGGCCGAACTCTGCACCTTGAACCAGCCACTCTGGATGTTCTTGCGCCAGGGTTGTTCCGGGGCCAACGAGCAGCGGAGCCAGCCATACACCGGCTTTCATATTATCAGCGGCTAGGCTTTCAGCAACGCCAACCAACCCGTCTGGGAATTTCTCGTTGGGTGTCCACATGCCCCAAGCTTCTTGCCAACCGTCGTCTACAACAATGCGAAGGTGGTCCACGGACTCGGGAAGGTGAGGTGTGAGAATATCAGAAGCAATGGTTGCATTGTCTAGTACATCTTGGGCTGACACTTTGTCCCAAAGGTCATACCAAGAGTTCCAGCCAACATCGGCTTGAATAGGGTATTCTGTTCTTCGGGTTGTGATGTGACTTGCGTGGGTGCGCAGCATGCCGTGAAGGTCGTTGCCACCGGCAATGTACCAAGTTTCTGCCGAAACCTTGTCTCCAGTTGCTACTGCAATGGTTTCGCCATTCCCGCCACAAGTAAGTTCGACTTGGACCAGGCCTTCACTCTCGGGGTGATTGTAGATTCGAGTCCAGCTGTGCCAATTGTTCACTTCGGTAACGCCGGCCATGAGGGACGGTCCAGCTTGGCTGCCCGCATAAGAGTACCACCAGGAAAGCTCGCGACCTTCTCGCAGGACTTCTTCATCGCCCTGAGCGTTCAGCGCCTTGAGCAATTGGTTGTTGCCAATGGCGCCGCCTAAGGAGATGAGGCCGCTGTGAGACCAGGATTGGAAGCCGTTGGAGAGGACTGTATCGGCTCCGGGAATGGTTCCTTCGCCGAACCAGCGTAAGCCAGCGACCTCGAGGTCGCTCTCGGCGTGGAATACCAGCTCTGCATCACCATCGGTGATGGTGGCCTGTAATCGACCCAGCTCTGAGATCAAGCAGGTGAGGGTATTGTCAGCGAGGGTGCAAGCACCGCTTCGCCAAGTGTCATCAACTTTGACCTCGGGGCTAAGTGTAACACTGAGGTTTGAGCAGCTTTGTTCTACCTTGAGACCTGAGTCGGTCAATACTGCGGCTTCAAAAGCACAATCGTTATTGGATGAGCATCCCGTAACAATGAGGATGCAGAGGGTGAAAAGAGGCCAAGCCTTCGAGCGGTGAAACATCGTCGTTTCCTTTTCCCCATGATATCGCAATGGGCTGCGCGGCCCCGGAAATCGAGGCCTTCCTACCCGATGGGGACAAATCTGGCCAGTGTTATCTAATGTTATGAAATCATTAGGGAAAGATCTTTAGAGACCGGTGAACCCTTGAAGTAAGAGCTCAATTTTTTTGGTCGGAGCCATGGTGATGCTTTGGAGCACTGCGGGCGGTACCTTGGTGTTGAGTAACTCACATTGCCAGTGGGCGAGAATGGTTCCCAAGATAATTTTCATTTCGTAAGTTGCAAAGGCTGCCCCCAGACATCGCCGAGCGCCTCCACCAAAAGGTGCATATTGAAAGGGGGTAAATCGCTTTCCCACAAATCTATCGGGTTTGAAGGCGGCGGGTTCATCCCAGATTTGAGGGTCGTGGTGAAGCTGTGTGAGTGCAATGCCAACACTGGCTCCTTTTGGAATTTGGCAGCCCTGCAGCGTCATATCTTCTTTGAGGCGTCTTAATACAATGGGTACCACCGGATGAATCCGTAAGGCCTCGGCGCAAGCTCCCCCAAGTAAAGGAAGATTAGAGAGTTGGTCGGGGGTTGGATTTGTTCCCGCTTGCTGAAGTTCTTGCTGCATAGCGCTGAGCAATTTGGGATTGCGGTGGATGTAGAAAAGTGCCCACGCCAATCCTGTGGCTGCGGTTTCATGGCCAGCGACCAGCATGGTTCGCAGTTGGTCTCTTAACTCGGGGTCTGGAATGGCACTGCCGTCGTCGTACCTTAATTTTAAGAGCAGACTTAAGATATCTGTTTTATCTTCGTAATCACTGCATCGCCTTTGCTCGATTTCTTCTTTAAGGAGTTCATCGAAACCGGTGGAGGCTGATTTAAATTTTTTCCATGGGCCCAAGCCAGCGAAATCTTTTCTAAGGGCAGGGGATAAAGATAAAGCTGGCGTGTAGCGCCGCGTGGTTTCTTCGATGGCATGTTGAAATAACTTGATGCGCTCTGGTGACTCGATTCCGAAGATGGCTCGAATAATGACTTTAAGAGTCATGGATTGAGTGGTCTCTTGAACGTGAATTGTTGAGCCGTTTTGAAAATTGCTCCATTCATCCTTCACCACACCTTGGATAATCTCGCCGTAAGCTCGCATCCGCTCACCTTGAAAGGGTGGGGTGAGCAGCTTTCTCTCTTTTTTGTGTCTGGGCCCACCAAGCAAAATGAGGGAGCCGGGGCCTAAGAGTGGCTCCACAGGGTTGGGAAGTACTGGTTCAAATATCGCTGGCGAAGCTTTGAAGATTTGTTCCGCTCCCGTAGCGCTGCCGGTCAGATAAATATCACCGGCACCAGGTAGCTGGAGGCAAAATGGGTCGCCTTGGCTTTCTTGCGAGCGCCTAAAAAACTCCGCAGGATTGGCGGATGCCTTCATGGCCTGCAAGAGGATAAATGCCGGTGGTTTGGGTAAAGGTCTGGGTTCTGATGTCAACGTCATGCCTCCAATACGAATGCTAACCCTCCTCCGGGAAATTCACCAGGATGTCGGGTAATTGCTGAAGATCTGTCATCCCATTGTCATTTACCCAGCGTAGAAGCACGCCCGCCTAGCGTGGATAAGTTAATATTTACAGGTGCTTAGGTGACCTGTTGCAGGGTGTTGCGTTCTTGGGTGGCCAAGGATAGACGCGCGCTGCCCTGAGGAGAGTAGTGATATGAATAAACGATTTGGATTGGCTTGCTTGTTGAGCCTAATAGCAGTGGTCTTTTGTACGGGGACGTCGGCTCATGCTGATGGCTTTGACTGGGGAGACGATTGCTCTTCTGGCAATGACTCTTTTCAGCAATATATTTCTCAAAATAATACTGTGCTTGTGGGAACCATTCCGGCCGGTAAACGCTCGGTGCGTATTGATTTGCAAAGCAGCAACGATGTTGATGTTCAGCTTATCGATGCACAGACCGGCACTGAAATCATTGCATGGCCCAATGGGCTTATGAATGGTCCAACCTCTGAGTCTGCTACCTATGCAGGTGTGACCTATCGATACAGTGGCTACAATGGCACCAATGGGCAACAGGGCTACGAGTACATCGAGGTTGTGGGAGAAACCAATCGCGACATTGTGATGCGTGCTTTTGGTTATGCGGCTGGACAGGCTTTGGTGACTTATTCGTGGGAGGCGCCGCAAGATTGTTCTCAAAGTGGGAGCGGGAACTTTACGCAGGTCATTGCGGCCAACGCGATTGCGCTGGTTGGAACCATTCCTGCTGGCAAACCCAATGTATTTGTCGAGCTGGAAGCCGCCGGTGGACGCGATATCGATGTGCAGCTTTACCACGGTAACACCCGACTTGTGGTTTGGGACCCTAATGGCAACCACGGTTTGTTATCTGGGCCAACTCAGGAGAGCGTTAATTATGCTGGCATGACCATTACCTACAGCGGTTACAACGGACGTTCAGGAAATTGGGGTCTTGAGTATATCCGGATCACGGGCGACACCACGGTGCCATTAACCGTGAAGGTTTTTGGATATCAAAGTGGTACGGCTGAAGTGAATTATTCCTGGGGGGCTGGCGACAATGTTGCGCCGACTTCTAGGCCCATTCCACCGCCTACTTATGTTTCAGCCAATTCGAGGGTTGTGGCCATTGGAGACGTCCACGGCGATTACCAGGCAGCTCGGCGGGCGCTGCGTTTGGTTGGTGCAATCAATACGCAGAACCAGTGGATTGGTGGTGATCTCATTGTGGTTCAGGTGGGTGATCAGCTAGACCGAGGCGACGGTGAGCGAGCTATCCTAGATCTCTTCGAGCAGTTGGCCGATCAAGCCCATGCTGCAGGTGGTGGGTTTTATGCTTTGCTGGGTAATCACGAAGTCATGAATGTGGACGCAGACTTTCGTTATGTCACGGACGGTGGCTGGGCGGAGTTCTCCAATGTTTCAGTTCCAATGACGTCGACCATTGCATCTTATCCTGCTTATCAGCGGGGCAGAGTGGGGGCATTTCTGCCCGGTGGTCCATACGCGCGAATTTTGGGTGAGCACAACACCACCATTGTCGTGGGGGATACTATTTTCGTTCACGGTGGTATTCATATGAATCATGTAAATTATGGTCTTGAAAATCTAAATGCCTCTGTTCAGCAATGGATGAAGGGGTACAGCGCCAAGCCGTCTATTTTGAGCGGTGACAACACGCCTATTTGGAGTCGACGTTATTCACGTGACACCACCGCATCGGGTTGTGCTGAACTTGAAGCTGTTCTGGACGCGGTAGGTGTGTCGCGCATGGTTGTTGCCCATACAGTTCAGCCGCAGGGCATTAACTCGGCTTGTAATGGTCAGGTATGGCGCGTGGATGTTGGAATGGCTGCTCATTACGGTGGCAGCGCAGCTGGGCTAGAAATCGTAGGGGATTATGTTACCCCCATCGAAATCGATTAAGCGCTTATTGAACTTCTACGAAGCAAGAGACTTCGTCGTAACTGCCACAATACCCACTGCTGTTGTTTTTACCGGTGTTATTTAAATAGTTAAGCAACCGTGTCGCAGCTTAGTAGGTTTGGCAATGTCAGCTGGTAAGCGCCTTAAGACTTTCGCTCCAAGAGCAAGCAGCAAAAAAAAGCGCCCTCGGCTCGGGTGAGCCAGAGGGCGCATGTATTAAAATGGATATTTAAATGGTTATTAGATGCGAGCAGTAAATGCCACGTAAGGAACGCCCATCACGAGATCCAGGTCGCCAGCATCTTTACCGAGTGGGCGGATAAATCCGATGTCTGCAGCCAAGTCATCTCCAAAGAAACGCAGACCATAGGTGAAGTTAACAATCTCAGAGACTTGTAGGCTGCCATCCGCATAGACGGCCGGGAGGATACCTTCGGCCATGACCTTCATGTAATCTGTGACTTGTGCGCTAAAACCCAGGTTCGCAGCCATGATGAGGCCGTCACCCACATCCCAGTCTTCCTCAACATGTCCGTAAATGCCCCCGATATCGAAGCCGCTGAACATGCCGTATCGAGCTTCATCGTCAAAATAGAAGTCATGACTCAAGCCACCTGATATGCTGCCACCGCCGCCGCCTTCACCTGGCATGGTCGCATAACTGAAGTTCATTTTAGCCGTTAAGACCTGACGATCCGTTCGGAAAAATGCCCATTTGACTTGAGGTGCCAAAACAATCGGCATGTCCTTAACGATTGGTAAGAGGGTGGTTAGGGTGACCTGGAGGTCGTCTGTGATGCCGTAACTGATTCCAGCGAGAACAAGTTCGTAACTGTTGAGTGCAACTTCGCCTTCGCCCAGGGTTTCGGCGTGAGAAACAATAAAGCCTCTATCAATGGACGCATCAGCACTTTTCGCTTTCTCAGTAGCGCCAGATTGCCCGAAAGCAGGGGCGGTTAACATCATGAGGGGCAATGCGAATAAGAGTGAGTTTTTCATTTGAGAGTCCTTCAAGTTGGGGTCTATTGGTTATCGCTCCTTGTATAAGCAGAAGTTGGGCCAACTCCAGCTAAGCCCGGCAAGCCACAGGAAAGCTCAATCTTTACGGTTTAGTGCGCGAATTATCAGAGAACGTGTTTCATGTGCGTTTGATCACATTCAGGACATGGATGTCCATATCTTTAGGGGCTGCGCTCTTTGGGTTCCAATGCTCCCAACTATCTTCTTTTTTATTGCGCTTTACTCAGTGTTCCAAACCAGAGGATGATTGGATGTTACCCACATATTTGGAGTTCTGTTTGGATGAAGACCTTATTGTTGGTTGATTCCAGTTCTGAAGTTGCAGAAGTCGTTTTTAGAGCCAATGAGGGACTGGCGACCTTTGAGTCGATTGTTGACGTCCAAGACGTCGACTCGGCACTCGTGCGATTAACTGAGCAACCTCTTGATCTGATACTCGCAGATCTGAAGTCCGTTGTGGATGATGGCTTTAGGCTGCTTCGGTTGATGAAGCAGAGTGAGCATGCTCATGGTCCTGTGATTGCTCTTGTTGAGAGCGCTGATGTAGCAGACGTTCAATTGGCCATCGAGGCGGGTGTTTCCGACTTTATCTTTAAGCCCCTTAGTCGAGATGAATTGGGCCATCGAATATCCAAGTCGATGAAGCGGCGGGGCGCGGTTGTCGAGTCGGAAAGTATTGAATTTCCACTCATTGAATCAATGGCTGAAGGGCTGATTCTGCTGAACCCCGATGAGACCATCCAGATGGTGAATCAAAGATTTTGTGAAATCTTTGGGTATGACCCAGAAGAGGTCAAAGGGTTGTCGGTTAAGCGTGTGATTGCTCCCGATGATTTGGTGAGCATTACTGGTTTTCGCGGAAGCTTGGAGCGCAAGAAAATCACGGGGATGACGGTTTCCTTTCTAACAAAGGACGGTCAGCGCATACCGGTGATGCTGAGTGGTTCCGCGACCCTGGATAAGTCGAGTAAGCAGCTTAATGCCATGGTTCTGGTTGTTCGTGACAACCGCGAGCTGCAAAAGATTCTGACTCATGAGTCTCGGGCGGTGGCAGCAGAGAGAGACCGCGTCGCAGGCTTGGAAGAAATCCGGGACCAGTTAAAGCGAAAGGCGCGGGCGCTGGAGGAACAGACTGAAGCGGCTCTTTTGGCCACGCAAAATGCTTTGAGGCTACAAAAAGAGGCAGAAATAGCTCGTGATGCTGCGGTTAAAGAGCGGGAGTCGGCTGAACGACTCCGGCAGGTGGCGGTATCAACAGCAGAGCGGCTCCAAGACCTGGATAGAAAACGAACTGCATTCTTCCAGGGTATTTCCCATGAGCTTAGAACGCCACTGACGCTGATATTAAACCCTCTCGATATATTGGTGGAGAGCCAGCCAGAGGACCAGTACTTCAATATGGTTCGTATGAACGCCTATCGAATGCTGAAGCTGGTGAATCAACTATTGGATTACCAGAAGGTTCAAGCGGGTAAGAAGAAGCTGCATATTGTTCGCGTGAACTTGGTTGATTTTCTAGTGAACTCGGTGGATTACTTTAAAACCGCCTGCGAGGCCCGTGGCATTAAGTTTGACGTTCGTGTTGGCAATCAAAGCTTAAGAGATGCGGTTCATGCCCAGGCTAATGTTTTTGTTTGGGCCGAACCCGATGCACTCGAAAAAATCACTTTTAACTATTTGTCCAATTCACTTCGCTTTACGCCCCATGGCGGCAACATCACGCTTGCATTGGACCAACGTGATATTCTGGATGTCCAGCTTCCAGGTAAAGGTGTTGGCGGGTATGCACGCCTCTCTGTGAAGGATACCGGGCCGGGTGTGCCCTTAGATTCTCAAGAAGATATTTTCGATGTGTTCACGCAGGTTGATATTCATCGTACTTCAACGCACGGCACAGGTTTGGGTTTGGCTTTGGCTCGTGAGCTTGCCGAACGGATTGGTGGCAAAGTTGGTGTCGACAGCGAAGAAGGAAAGGGCGCGACATTTTGGGCCGATTTTCCGAAAATTGAACATGATGAATTGTCTGTCGATATTCTCATTTTCAGCGATGGGATATCCGGGGTTCAGTTGCAAAGCTGGATTGATTCAAGTCCAGCTGCTTATGCGACCCGTTGGGTCTCTACACTCACCGACGCAAAGATTATAGCCGAGTCGTTTAAGGTTGGTTGCTTGATTTGCCATGAGAGTGTGCTGGGCGAGGATATCGCTTCTCTGTTTGAGACTTTAGAGCAGCGCTCCAGCCACACGCCGACGATTCTTCTGGCTGAGAAAAACTCTACGGAGTTTTTAGATACTTACGCTGATGACCCCAATGTACGTATATTTTTCCCAAACCAAATTTATCGTTCGACCCTGTTAACAGCTATTGGAACGATTCTGAGTAATCGAGCGGTATTTGATGACATGGACAGTGAAGAGCAAGCTTCACAGTGGACCACAGATTTTTTAAATGTCGATGCAGGGCCGGCTGACAGAGAAGTCGCGGACGAAATAGAAGAGTATCAATACGGTAGCAAGGCAGGGGGTCAGGCGATTTTGGCGGCCATTGATCCTGAGGCTCCGTTGATTCTGGTGGTGGACGATTTACGTGATATGCGCCTCTTGGTGGCCGATACGGTTCACAGAGCAGGTTATCGATGTGTGGGACTATCTGGTGGCCACATTGCCTTGGAGTATGCCAAGCGCCATGG
>MDSW01106883.1_pt1 | contig 13311 bp, 10 predicted proteins | sample 811171 | NCBI WGS metagenome assembly MDSW01 (sample SAMN05326641, study PRJNA326480) | marine metagenome | isolation source: seawater | place: Atlantic Ocean: North West | collected 2012 | reverse complement strand
GGGGGGGGGGGGGGGGGGGGGGGGGGGGGGGGGGGGGGGGGGGCGCAGGCGGTCGCTGAGCGACACTCGAGTCGCGCTCGAGAAACCGTCGCTCCGGGCCTGCCGTGAGCGCGCGGCGCGCCTGCGTGAAAAAATTCCGAGCTCGCCGCCGCGTGAAGGCGATAGGGCTCCGGCGCACCGCCACGCGCCCGACGTTCTTCTCCGTGACGGATCGCCGCGGGCGACCGCGGGCTCAGACCTCGGCTCGCACTGTCGCGCGGCGCGATGTCGTGCTCGTGTTGGACGCTCCGCGCCTCGGCGCCTCGGCGCGCTCGCCCCGGCGCGTCTCGCGGCGCGTCTCGGGTGGTCCGCCGCGCCGCGGACGCCTCATCCGCGCCGGCGAACGCGCGGTTCGTGCGCAAGCACATCGTGGACCTCGCGCCGTACACCCCCATCGTCCCCTTCGAGGTCCTCTCCGAGCAGCTCGGCCGCGCCCCCGAGGACATCGTCAAGCTCGACGCGAACGAGAACCCGTACGGCCCGCCCCCCGAGGTGAGCGAGGCCCTGGCGTCGCTCAAGTTCCCGCACATCTACCCCGACCCGGAGAGCCGCGCGCTCAGAGCGGCGCTCGCGGAGGACTGCGGCGTGGACGCGGACTGCCTCCTCGTCGGGTGCGGCGCGGACGAGCTCATCGATCTGCTCATGCGCGTCGTCCTCGACCCCGACGACGTCATCGTCAACACCCCGCCCACGTTCGGGATGTACGCGTTCGACTGCGCGGTGAACGCGGGGCGGGTCGTGGACGTCCCCCGCGGCGACGCGAGCGAGGGGTTCCGCGTGGACGTCGAGGGATGCAAGCGCGCGGTGCTCGAGAACGACGCCAAGCTCCTGTTCCTCACCTCCCCGAACAACCCGGACGGGAGCGTGATGCGCGACGACGACCTCGACGAGCTGCTGAAGCTCCCGTGCCTGGTCGTCCTCGACGAGGCGTACGTCGAGTTCAGCGGCACGAGCGCCAGCAGGATCGCGGAGGTGGCGACGCGGGAGAATCTCATCGTGCTGAGAACGTTCAGCAAGCGCGCCGCGCTGGCGGGGATGCGCGTCGGGTACGGCGCCTTCCCGCGCGGGATCATCGAGTACATGTGGCGCGCGAAGCAGCCGTACAACGTCTCCGTCGCCGCCGAGGTGGCGGCGTGCGCGGCGCTGAGCAACCCGGAGTACCTCGAGGACGTGAAGACGAAGCTCGTGAACGAGCGAGCGAGGCTTCGGGAGACTCTCGACGCGTGCCCGTTCCTCACCCCGTACGACTCGCACGCGAACTTCATCCTGTGCAGAGTGGACGGCGACAGGGACGCGCTCGAGGTGAAGAACGCGCTCGCGGAACGAGGAATCATGGTCAGGCACTACGTCAAGCCGGCGAGCATCTCGGGGTGCATCCGAATCAGCGTCGGGAAGCCGGAGCAAACGGACGCGCTCAAGGAGGCCCTAGACGCCATGTGACGGATCGACGAGAGGGGGCGCGCGTAAAACGTGCGATTCTTTATATCACGACGAGAGCGTCGAGGGCGAAGCGACGCGTCGAGCGCGGACGGGGGGTGCGATGGTGTGATATTTTAAACACGACCGATTCGTTCGTTCGACTCAGCGACCGCGCGTTTCGGCCGACGCGTCGCGAAGAGACCGAACGCGAAGAGGCCTCGCGCTCGTCGCTCAGCGAGCGGCGAAATCCGGAGCTTCGACGTCGTGCGAGTCGCCGAACCAATCGACGTCCTCGTCGGAGGAGATGTCGTCCATCTCGTTGATGCACACCTTGAAACCTGAAAGTGTGGTTTGGACGGGGAGGGACCGAGTCGGTCAGGGTCCGGGGGATGGGGTTCACCGTCGCGCTTCGTCGCGCGCGCCGCGCCCCGCACCTTCGGCGACGAGCTCTTTCCAGACGACGCTGACGGTGATCTCGGCCTCGTCGCCGCCGTCGCCGCGGATGCCGGTCTCGTCCCAGGTGAGCCCCGGGTCGAGCTCCTGGCCGCGGTGGATGACCTTGAGCCAGGTCTCCTCGAACCCCTCGACGCGGCGGTCCTTGGAGAAGTCGCGGCTCGCGTGCGCGGCGACGGAGGCGAAGACGCCGCGAACCGCGTCGCTCGAACGCACGTCCACGCGAAACTCATCCAGCATCGTCGTGGACGTGAACGAGGGGGAGTTCATGTACAGGTTCCACCTGTGCATCTGCGCGCACGGCAGGACGCGGAGAGTCGGCATAGGGGGGGGAGGGTGGCGCGAGGGTCGGCGCGCGCGCGGGTGTGCGCGTGCGCGCGCGCGCTCACGCGACGAGCGGACGGAACCGCGGACCCCTCGCCTCCTCGGGAAAAACGCCTCGACGCGCGTCCGAGAAAACGAGACCACCCGGCATCCCGCGCGCGACCCGCGGCCGCGGCGCCGAGATCCGTCTCGTCTCGGTCGTGTGTGCCTTCCACCGTCGTCAATTCCCGCGGTCGCCAGTCCCTCGAGCGGCGCGCCAACCGCCGCCGCGCGTTCGAACCGAGTCGTCCCCGCGCGGATCGGGAGGGATGGCTCGCCGACTGCAAGGGCGCAAGGTGCGCGCCGCGCGGACTCGCCTCTCCGCCTCCCCGCGCGCGCTCCCGCTCGCGCGAATTCCCTTCCCGCCCGTCCCCTCTCGACGACTAACACGACGATAATTGCGCCTTCCCCTCACACGTCACGCGCAGGGGTCGAAGCCTAAGAAGAGGCGCGAGAGAGAAGGCGGCGAGGGGGAAGACGACGCGGGTGCGCGCTCGCGAGCGAGCGAACCGCGATCGACGCCGCGCCGCGCGCCTCGCGCGCGGACCCCGCGTCTCTCGGCGTCCGTTTTGGCGCGATTTTTCCGCGCGAGGTTTTCCCACCGGTTGTGAACGCGCGCTGCTGGCAGGGCTCGTTTTCCATCCATCCGTGGAAGTTTTCGTCGAGTCCACTCGCGCCTCCTCTCGCCTGACCTCGACGCGCATTCCCCCCCCTCGATCGCGATCTTCGCTCGCAGATAAGAAGAAGCGTCGCTACAAGCCCGGGACGCTGGCGCTGAAGGAGATCCGGAAGTTCCAGAAGAGCACCGAGCTCCTCATCCGGAAGGCGCCGTTTTGCCGCCTCGTGCGGGAGATCTCCAACGAGGTGTCGCCCGAGCCTTTCCGGTACACCGCGGAGAGTCTGCTGGCGATTCAGGAGGCGACGGAGGACTTCCTCGTGCATCTCTTCGAGGACTGCAACCTGTGCGCGATCCACGCGAAGCGCGTCACGATCATGCCCAAGGACCTGCAGCTCGCGAGGCGCATCAGAGGGCCCATCTACGGCGTCTCGGCGTACTAACGCGACGCGGAGAGGCCAGTCATCGGTGGGAACGAAACGGGAGGAGAGTAAAACTTGAGAGGGGCGGGAGCGGGGCGAGACGCGTCGAGACCTCGAGCGCGAGAAAGGAAATGAAACAACACACGCGTCGTGATCGACGATGGAAATTGCGTTTCATACGGGAAGACGTTTCAAACGCGATCGATCGTGCGCGCGAGTTGAAACCGGATCCCCTACACGAGTGAGTGAGTCCTCGCCAGGTCGTCGGGCGGGCACGCCTCGATTACCAACTAAAAGGAGAGGGCAGGTGGGTTGACTTTTTCCGCCCCGCGCGTCCGTTTGAAACGTCCCAGACCGCCTCGCGTCGTCCCGCGCGTTCGGGGCGTCGGCGGGCTCGTCCGGCGGAGGGTCGGGCGCGGGTTCGCTCGTCTCCGGCTCGCGCGTCCGGGCGCGGCGTCGCGCGCTCGCGGGTCCGGGCCGTCATGTCTCTGTTCAAGACGCGCGACTGGTGGTCGACGCAGTGCGGCGACGGGGAGGATTTCGACGAGGCGTGCGTGGCGATCGGCAACGCGGACGACGCCGCGGACGGCGCGTCCAAGATCGTCGTCGGCTCGCACGCCGGGATCCTCCGCGTGTTCGCGCCCTCGAGGCGGGAGTACGCGGTGGAGCACCTGCTGCTGGAGCACGACCTCGGCCTCCCGATCATCGGCGTGGAGGTGGGCGCCTTCTCCTCGAGCCGCGACGGGCGCACCTCGGTCGCGGTCCTGCACCCGCGCAAGCTCGCGGTGTACGCGCTGGACGACGGCGGGGGCGCGCCGGAGGCGTACCACACGCTCGCGCTCGAGTACGAGCACCGCCTCGAGCACACCGCCGCGAACATGTGCGCGGGGCGCTTCGGCGGGTCGCGGCTGGAACAGCTGTGCGTGCAGAGCATGGACGGGCAGCTCAAGATCTTCGAGCAGGAAACCTTGGCGTTCGCGAGGTACCTCCCGGGGTTCCTCCTCCCCGGCCCGCTCGCGTACGACCCGCGCCTCGACGCGTTCATCACGTGCAGCAGCACGTTCGAGCTCGAGTGTTACTCCCACGCCGCCTTAGCCGCCGCCGCCGCGGAAAAACCGCCCCCCGCGGGAACTTCGCGCCAGGGATCCTCCTCCTCCTCCTCCTCCTCGGACGCGTCGAAGCGCGTCAAGCCGGACTGGTCGCTGTGCCTGGGCGAGGCCGCGCTCTCCATCACCATCGCGGAGGGGTTCGCGGACGCGGGGAACCACGTCGGGGACCTCGGTGGCGACTCGCGCGCGTCCGCGGGTCCCTCCTCCTCCTCGAGCGGCGGCGCGTTCCCCTCGCCCGAGATTGTCGTCGTCGCCGAGCGCAACGTCTTCGTCGTCTCGAGGACGGGCGACGTGACGATGCAGAAGAAGGTGGACTACGCGCCGACGACGTGCTTCGCCTTCGGGACCGGCGCCCGGGGCGCGGGCGCGCTCGACCGCGTCGTCGTCGGGGACGCCTCGGGCGCGGCGATGGTGTACGCCGGCGCGAGGACGCTGTGGGCGGCGAAGTTCGACCGCCCGACGCCCCCCGTGTACCTCTCGGTCGGGTCCTTCGCCGGCGTCGACGGGCTGCTGTGTTCACTGACCGAAACCGGCGCGCTCGCGCTCTCGTACCTCGGCGCGGAGCCGCCCCGGACCGTCGCGAGGCCGTACGAGGGGAAGGAACCGCGGTACGACGAGATGGACGACGAGCTGCGGCGCCTGACGGCGACGATTCGCGAGTTCGAAGACCCCGGGGAAGGCGGCGGCGGCGGCGTCGCGAGCGCGGGACGCGCCGCCGCGCCGGCGCGAGCGGAGCCCGCGGACCGAGTCGGCGTGCGCGTGCAGATGCCCACGACCGTGGACCGCCGCGGCGCCCACGCGGGCTCGAACGCGGATACCCCGGTCAAGCGCGTGACGATGCGCGTGTTCGTGTCGTACTCGGGCGCCGGGACGCTTCGCGGCGCGACGCTCGCCGTGGACGCGCCCGCGCCGATGGAGGTGTTGTTCGCGGCCGACGCTTCGGGTGGCGGCGGCGGGGAACCGTTCGGGGCCGGCGAACGGCGACGCTCGGCGACGTTCGTCGTCCCTGCGATCGTCGGCGGGGGCGAGCCCGCCCAGGTCCCGATCACGCTCGCCGCGTCCGCGTCGGGCGGGTGCGGCGTCCCGACGAGCAACGCCGTGACGGTGACGGTGACGTACGCGGGGGAGAGCGGCGGAGAAAGCGGTGGCGGAGAACGCGGCGGCGGCGGCGTCGGGAACCGGATCGCTCGGCGCGAGGTGGAGGCGCCGATGGCGCTCTTCTGCGACGTCGTCTCGCCGATAAAGGCGGCGGCGTATAAGGTGACTCTGGACACGAACCGTCCCCCGCCTCGGCTCGCGGATTTGTTCGAGGACGTCATCGCGGCGTCGTCCGGCGGCGGCGGCGGGGACGGTTCCGGTTCCGGGGGATTTTCATTTTCTCTGGAGGAGGCGGCGAACGCGTTGGGCGCCGGGGGGAACGTCGTCAGCTTCGCGTACGCCGACGGCTCGGACGCCACCGTCGTCGTCAGCAAAAACGCGGGGCGGTACCGTCTGCAGAGCTCACGGTTCGAGGCGCTGTGGCTGCTGACGCGCGAGCTCACGCGGAGGCTCCGCGCGTACTACGCCGAGGACCCGGGGGCCTCGGACCCGGGGGAGGACGAGCCGTTTGCGATTTCGTTCGGGGAGGCGCTGCCGCTTCAGGATTTCTTCGCCGTCGTGGACGCGCACCACGCGGCTCGCGTCGCGCGTCAGACGGCGTCGCGGGCGCTCGCGAACGCCGCCCACCAGTTCCGCGCGGTGCAGAAGCGTCTGCTGATGAAGTTCAAGGATAAGACCCCGGCGCGCCTGGCGCACCTGGACGCGCTCCTCGACCAGACGCGGCGTCTGGTGAGCCGACGCGCGGACGCGTTCGACGACGCCGAGTCGGCGCTGGCGGCGGCCGCCGCGACGCTCTCAGCGGCGACGCGAACCGTCGCGGGGTTGATCGCGCTGCGGTTCGGGCTCGGGGACGACGCCGCGCGGGTTCTGGAGGCGTACGTCTCGCCCGTCGTGAACGACCAGATGGACCACGGGTGGGAGGAGTGGACGGACGCGAGCGTGACGAGTCTGCTCAAGACGCGCCTCGCCAAGAACGCCGCGCGGGACGGGGACGACGGCGCCGAGAGGGAGCGCGCGCCGGGGGGCGGCGCGAGGCGACCGGCGCCCATGACGGACACGAGCAAGCTCAAAAAACACATATCCGTCGTGTGCGAACGGCTCGCGAGGGGGGGGACGCTCGCGTGACGAGAGCGAAGCGGAAGCGAGCGTGTGTCGGGTTTGAGCGCTTCGTCGCTCGCGCGCGTCGAACGATAGGACCTCTAGCTAGGACCTCTCGGCGGACCGACCTTTCGCGTTCTAGGACCTCTCGGCGGACCTCTCGGCGGACCGACCTTTCGGCGCAGACCTCTCGGCGGACCTCTCGGCGTTCCGCTCGTCGTCTTCTCGTCTCGCTCGCCTCCACCTCATCCTCCTCGCCGCGACGTCCCTCTTCCACCGCCACGCCGGCCCCGCCGGGTACCCGGCGTAGTCCCTTCCCTCCCCGCCCCCCTCCGCGTCGCCGAACGACGCCCCCAGGTCGCCGACGACGCCCGCCTTGGCGGCGACGCGCGACCGCGCGGGCACGACCGCGTGGTCGCCGACGGCGCTCTGCCCTCCCAGCACGCACCCCGCGCCCACCTCCGCGCTCCCCCCGACGCCCGCCTGCCCGCACACGACGCTCCGCTCGCCGACGCACGCGTTGTGTCCGACGTGGACGAGATTATCGAGCTTGGCGCCGCGGCCGACGCGCGTGTCCCGTCGGCTCCCGCGGTCGACGGTGGCGTTCGCGCCGATGTCCGCGAACGCGCCGACGCGGACGCGGCGGAGCTGCGGGTGGCGTCGGGTCTCGCCGGTGCGCGGGTCGATGAACACGCCGAAGCCGTCCGCGCCGATCACCGCCCCGGGGCTCAGCGCGCAGCCCTCGCCGACGTCGCAGTGCGCCAACGCGCTCGCGTCGCCGACGAGGGCGTTCGCGCCGACGAGGACGAGGGGGAGGGCGGGGTCCCGCCGCGGAGGTGGTGAAGACGCGGGGGTCGCCGCGACGTCGGGTCTCTGCGCGCCGAGCACCGCGCACGCGCCGACGTCCGCGCCGGCCTCGACGCGCGTGCCCGCGCGGATGACCGCGTTGGGGTGGACGATCGCGCCTCGGCCGACGACGCACCCGCGCGCGATCGAGGCGCCCTCCATGATCACCGCGTCGTCGCCGATCTCCGTGGGGGGCGGAGGCGACGCCGGGGACGAGGGCGGCGAGGCGCCGAGCACGGCGTGCGATCGAATCACGCACCTCGAGCCGACGCGGACGTCGCCGAGGAGGTGCGCGCCGGGACCGACGACGGCGCCGGCGCCGACGCGGGCGCCGGCGTCGACGATCGCGAACGCGCCAACGCGCGCGGTGGGGTGCACGTCCGAGAGGGGGGAGACGTGCGCGGTGGGGTGCACGAGCGCGGCGTGGCCGCGAGCGAGCCAAGGGCGCGCGGCGGCGCGAAGACCCCGCGCGAGCCGCGACATCCCCCCCCCCGACCCCGACCCAGCGGCGGTTGGCGTGCCGAGCGAGTGAACAAACAACGACGAAACCATGGACGGCTCGGACGCGATTTTTTTCGCGCGAGCCCCTAATTCGTGCGGGAGTAAGGGGCGAACGCTCGTCGTTTATCGCGCCGTGCCGTCTCGTCGGCTCGTCCCTCGGCTCGATCGCCACCAGCGACTCGGTAATTACCGCCTCACCCAAAAAATCTAGTCCCATCCGCTTTCTACTCCACAAAATCCCAGGAGAGCTGGTGAGCTGGACCGCCGTGGCGCAAACGTGGAAGCCCGTCCCGCCATTCTTCTCGTCGAGTCCCGCGCCGCGTTTTCCACCGGCCCGGCGCTCCCCACCTCCGAAGCCTCACATTCCCGCGCGACGACGTGCGATGTTCACCCGATGGGCGCAGTGAAGCAGTCCCCCGGTAGCATTCGCAGCGTCCTCGGCATCCACGTGAGGGTGTTCTATAGCCTCGCCCTGATCTGCGCGCTCGAGGTCCGTTGTCACCCGCGACGCGCGCTCTTTTTTTGAACGGCACGTTCGCGACCCGCGAACCGCGCGCTGACCGCGCCTCGCCCCCCTCCGCGCAGGTCTTGCTCTGGTCCTTCTGCCTCTTCGCCGCGCACTCCTCCGGCGCCGCGCAAGCGTACTACACCAGGGAGACGGTACGCGCGACGCGCGTTCCCAGAATCCAGCCGTCGTCGCCGCAATTTCTCTCCCCTCGTCCCACGCGCCCGGCGAGAGATCGTTCTCCGGAGTGAATGGACGGCCGACCGGCGTCCCGCCGCGGAGCGCTGACCCCGCGCCCCTCCCCCCGCCGAATCCCGCAGGGCAACCTCAAGTCCACGACCGGGCAGACCGTTCGCGTCCCCCCGCCGGCGATCGACCCACGCGGCGTGGAGCTCGCCCTCAAGGTGCGCCGCGGCCCCCGAGATCTCCAGGACCACACGCTGGAACGCCGCGTTCGACCCGATGACGCCGCGCCTCGATCGGACCGTCCGAAGCACCGTTCCGAGCGCGTTTTCGTCCTCGCGCCCCGGCGAAGAATCAATCGACGACAACAAGTCTTCTCTCCGGCGCGAGTCTCCCCCGTCGTCCTCCCCGCTCACGCCTCTCTTCGCACCTCCCCACCCCTCCTCGCGATTCTCAGGCGGAGTCCGCGTGGCACCAGCGCGCGCTCGCGTCCCTGTACGCGGCGACTCGGTCGGAACCGCCCGCGTCTTTCGGCCGATCGCTCTCGGCGCAGACACGAGCGCTCCTTGAGGAGTTTCGGGATACGGGGGGTGAAGGCGCCTCCGAGGGTCCCGCGAACGTCGTGATCCGCGCGTGAAGCGACGAAAGCCGTCGTCTCACCGCGCGTGTATTTTTTACCGCACGACGCTCCTCTAGCACAGCGCGCAAGCACGCGAAGCAAGCAGGTCTCTCCCGCGAGCGACCGATCCAATCCAAGCAGTTCTCCTCGAGTAGGACGAGACGAAGCGAGACATGTCAAGCGGCGGCTCCTCCTCCTCCTCGGCGCGCGCGCCCGCGGCGCCCTCGCTCCCGCAGCTCGCGAGCTCCGCTCGCGACGCGCTCTCCTCCCGCCTGAAGCCCATGGGCGGCAAGCTCTCCCGCCCGCGTCGCCGCGTCGCGTCTCGTCGCGGCGCGTCGTACGTGGAGGCGTCGGCGGTGGCGGCGCCGGCGGCGACGGGTGTGCTCGGCGAGCTCTCCTCCGTGTTTCCGCTCGCCGACGTCCTCGCCGGCGGCGCGGCGCGCGCGGCGTCCCAGAGCACCATCCACCCCCTCGACACGATCAAGGTGCGCATGCAGGCGGCGCTCAAGGGCGTGACCAAGACCCCCGCCGCCGCCTCCGCCCCGAGCGCGGCGCCGCCGACGCCGACGACGGTGAGCACCGGGAAGTACGGCATCGGCGTCGCGCAGCTCGGCGCGGCGAGCCGCGGCACCCCTCGCGCGGTGGCGGTGGCGGCGGGCGCGACGCTCGGTAAGGTGGGCGCGGAGGTGGGCTCTCTCTACAGGGGCGTCGTCGGCGCGGCGTCCGGCGCGGGCATCGCCATCGCGGCGTATTTCGCGTTTTACGGCGCGGCGAAGCGCCTCCTCGAGCGCCACAGCGAGTACTCGGTGAGCACCATCGCGTTCGTCGCCGGCGGCATCGGCGCTCTGGGCAGCAGCGTCGTCAAGGTCCCCGCGGCGGTGTGCATCCGGAGCGTCCAGGCGAACGTGTACCCCAACGTCGTCGTCGCCGCCCGGCGCATCACCCGCGCCGCCGGCCCCCGCGGCCTCTTCACCGGCTACCTCCCCACGCTCCTCGAGGACGTCCCGGACATGGCGGTGAAGTTTGCCGCGTACGAGACGATGCGCACCGCGCACCGCAAGCTCGTCGGCATGAAGCAGGACGACTCCGCCGCCGCCGCCGACATCACCATGGGCCTGATCGCGGGCGCCGTCGCCGCGGGCGCGACCACGCCCCTCGACGTCGTCAAGACGCGCATGATGTGCAACGCGTCCGCGAGGCCGTCCTTCGCCGGCGCCGTCGCGGGGGTGTGGCGCGACTCCCCCCCCGGCGTCGCGCGCGTCAAAACCTTCTTCACCGGCGTCGGCCCCCGCGCCTTCTCCAACGGCATCAACTCCGCCATCTTCTTCTGCTTCTTCGAGCAGCTCAGGGTCGTCTTCAGGGCCCAGGAGCAAAGGGCCGCGATCAGGAAGCTCGAGGCGCGCGAGGCGGAGGCGGCGAGGGAGAAGGTGAGCGCCCATGGGTCTTCCCGGTACGTCGCGTCGAGCCGCGGCGGAACCCCGGGGCGAGACGTCGCGCGCCGCGACGCCGTCGACGCCGTGTACACAAACCCTGACCGAAGGCAGATGCGCGTCACGGAGGCGAGCGTGACGCGAGCGATGATCGCGAAGAACGCCAAGGCACGAAGTGACACGCACAAGTGAGAGGAGGAACGTTTCGTTTCGCCGACGAACGTTATATCGTGTTTTGTTTTGGAAGGCCAAAAGCCGAGCGAAGCGACGAAGGTATCACCGGTACATGGTACCGCCGACTTTTGACGTCGTTTTTTTGTAAAAGAAAGGAAAGAGACTGCCGCTTGCATTTTTCGCCGCGAGGTCGCGCCCTCCTTCCAAACGCGACGCGACGTCGCCCGCGCTCCGCGCTTTTCTCCTACGCGACCCCGAGCGTGCCTTCGTCGCCCGCGCTCTGCGCCTGCTGCTGTTCGTACGCCGCCTGCGCCTGCGCCTGCGCCGCCTTGCTCTGCGCGACGTAGTTGAGGATCTTCAGCCTCGGCCCCGGCGGCACCTTGACCTCCTGCAGCGCGGCGTCGTTGAGCAGCGCCAGGCAGTCGTCCGTCAGCAGACCGCGCCTGAAGTTCTTCTCGTACTTCTCCAGGCCCAGCGCGTTGAGCATGCCGACGGTGTGGTAGTAGTACACGTCCTCGCTCGGGTTCTTGTTGCTAAACATCTGGCCCACCTTCATGAACGCGCCGTTGAGCGCGGCGAACAACGCCCCCGTGCGAACGGCGTCGGCGGCGATGCCCCCGGGAGTGGTGGGCTTGGTCTGGCCCGGCGCCGCGGGCTGGTCGCCGACGAGGTTCGTGCAGAGGGACAGCGCCCCGCCCGCGCCGAACATGCCGATCATGTTGGTCGAGATGTCGTCCGTGCCCGTGCCGCGGTACTTGCGGACGGCGAGGGTGAGGCCGCTCTGCACCGCGCTGAACACCGCGAGGTTCAGCGCGAGCACCTTGGGGGGGCCGCTGAACGTCCCGCCGCTCATCGTCGGGGGCTTGTTCGGCATGCTCGCCGCCTGCTTCTCGAGGTTCTGGTTCACGAGGCCGAGCGTGTAGCCGAGGATGCCGCCTGCGATGGGAAGGGGGGGGGGGCGTGAGCGGGAGGGGGGGGAGGCGCGCGGATGGATAAAAAGGCGCGCCGCGCGAGAACGACGGACGGCGCGCGGTGGTGGAGGCGGATCGACCGGCGGGGACGGCGCGGACGAACGGGGGGGAGAAGGGCGGGCGTACCCTGGAGAGCGCCTCCGGCGGCGGTGACGCCGACCTCGATCTGCGAACGCGGGGGCGCGGGGGGGGAGGATCGGGCGGGGGTGGGAGCGTCAGCGAGACGCGCGGGAGATCGCGCGCCGGGCTTCCCGCTCGCGTCGCCGCCGCGCGTTCGGGGTTTAGGGGTGACGCGCGCGCGATCGCCGCGGGCCGCGTCGGGCGGCGGGGGCGCGCACCGCCGCGGGCTGCTCCTTCATCCACGACTCGAAGGCCGCCTTCTTTTCCTCGAAAGCCTGCATCATGTCACCCATCGTGTCGCTCGCGCTCGCGTGCGCAGGCGCTCGGTGGGAATGCCAGCGCGAGCCTGGGTTTGAGCCAGCGCGTGTTTGGCGCCGGCGCGCGGGCGGGGGCGTTTGCTTGGGAGTGCTGCTGCTCCCTTGGAGTGCGAACGGATCTGTCGCGCACTTTTCTTCGGGAGAGCGTTTTCGCGTGTTTTTCTCGCGAAACTCACGTAATGATGCCGCTCGCGCGCGCACACAACCGCCCGCCCACCGCACGCGCGCCTCTTTTTCACACGACCTCCACCCCACCCTCGCCATGACCATCATCGACTACGAAGCCGGCACCCTCAAGGACATGGGCAAGGCCAGCGCCAAGGTCGTCACCATGGGCGACAAGACGAGCATGAAGATCACGCTCGAGCCCGGATTCGACTGGATCAAGGAGGTCTCCCCCAAGCTTCCGGGCTGCCCCGTCTGGTGCCCCGCGAACCACTTCGGCTACCTCGAGAAGGGCACCATGAAGGTCAAGTACGAGGACGGCTCCGACATCACCGTCAACGCCGGCGAGTCGTACAACATCCCGCCCGGCCACCTCCCCGAGGTCATCGGCGACGTCCCCTGGTGCGCAGATATTTTCCCGTCCCCCTCCTCGTCTCCGCTTTCCACTCGCCCCTCGCGTCGAACGTCGAACGCGCGCCGCGGGCCCGCCCTGACGACCCGAACCCCGGTCGTTCTCCCTCTCAACCAGCGTCATGGTCGAGTTCTCGCAGTCCACCGCCGCGGTCGTGGATTCCATGAAGAAGTAAAGAGAAACGCGGTGCGGGGGAGGCGCGCCGCGACCTCGCCAGATCCGTTCCTCTTCTTGGACGACACGCCCCGTCAGCCCGCGGTCCGACGACTCACACTCGTCGAATACGTCCGGCAGTGCGCGGCGTTCTCACCAAGTAGTTTTCGAAATGACACTTGCTACGAGTTTGCGTTCGTCACTCGCGCCGCGCGCGCGCGCGCCGTCCCCGGAGCGCGTCGTCGGGGGTCCGCGCGCGCGTCCCGGGTCAACCCCCCCCCTCGCCGACCCTCCCCCC
>MDSW01077900.1_pt1 | contig 13311 bp, 14 predicted proteins | sample 811171 | NCBI WGS metagenome assembly MDSW01 (sample SAMN05326641, study PRJNA326480) | marine metagenome | isolation source: seawater | place: Atlantic Ocean: North West | collected 2012 | reverse complement strand
ATAATCGAACCCGAATTCATTATTTGTGCCGTATGTAATATCTGCGGCATAGGCGCTGCGGCGCTGCGTGTCATTCAAGTCATGCAGGATACACCCGGTAGTTAACCCTAAAAAGTGATAGATCTTCCCCATCCATTCGGCATCACGTTTGGCAAGGTAATCGTTGACTGTAACTACGTGCACGCCTTTACCGCTCAGCGCATTCAGGTAGGTCGGGAGAGTCGCAACGAGCGTTTTACCTTCACCCGTTTTCATTTCGGAAATACGGCCATCATTCAAGACAAGTCCACCGACCATTTGCACATCAAAGTGGCGCATGCCAAGGACACGCCATGCTGCTTCCCGCACGGTTGCAAAGGCTTCATACAGGATATCATCCAGTGTTTCACCGTTTTTCAGGCGCTCACGAAATTCATTTGTTTTGGCTTTGAGCGCATTATCGTCTAATTTGCGGAAATCTTCTTCCAGCGCATTAATAGCCTCGATCTGGCTATAGTATTTTTTAAGCTGCCGGTCGTTACTGGAGCCAAAGATTTTTGTGGCAAGGCTTATAAGCATTCATGTCCTCTAATTCTTGTTATGTTACCTGATATAAACGTCGAAAACGCATCCGTCAATTTACCTCTTGCATAGTTATGCGTTGCGCCCTAATTTAATCACAGGAATTACTACTCTATAACTTCATACAAGAGCACAAGGAACACAAAATGAGTGAAAATACAGAAAAAACAAATTGCGGAACTGGAAAATGTGGTACGGCCTGCTGCTCCGGAAAAGGCAAGGTCTTTGTCATTCTGGGAGTGTTGGTTGTTCTGGCCTTAGGCGTAGTTGCCTATACAACAGACATGTTGCCAATTGGTAATAAGGCAAATGGCCTGGATAAAGACGGGCAAATTACATTTGATCCTGAAAAAGGCCCCGAAAAAGAAATTAATATTGGCGGGCAGGTTTTAAAACCCGGAAATCCTGTTGTTGCCGTTGTTGATGGTGATGAAATTAAACGCTCAGATGTCCTTCGATTTATTGGACAATTGCCCGAGCAAATGCGTCAAGGCCCTCTGCCTCAGTTATTTCCAATGGCAGTAGAGCAAACCATCAACGCGCATCTTCTAGAAGAACAAGCGGAAAAAGCCGGTACAGCTGAGCGTGAAGATGTACAAAAACAAATTGCGGAGACAAAGAAAAACATTATCCGCACCGCTTATGTTCAAGATCTTGTGAATAAAGGCGTTACAGAAAGCAAAGTTAAAAAACGTTATGCTGAATATGTCAGTGATGTCGAGCCTGTTGAAGAAGTAAAGGCGAGCCATATTCTGGTGAAAACGGAAGAAGAAGCAAACGACCTGATTCAAAAGCTGAATAGTGGAGCATCTTTTGAAGAGCTTGCTAAAGAATATTCCATTGGTCCAACAGGCGCGAGTGGCGGTGATCTTGGTTACTTCTCAAAAGACCAGATGGTTCCGGAATTTTCCGAAGCTGCTTTTGCAACCAAAGAAGGCACATATGCCAAAACTCCTGTAAAAACTCAGTTCGGGTGGCATGTATTGAAAGTTGACGACAAACGTACAAAGGAAAAGCCATCTCTGGATAAAATTCGTCCATTCATCGAAACCGAAATCAAACGTGATGTTCTGGACGATGCACTGGAAGAATGGAAGTCCGAAAAGAAAATTGTTGTGTATGATATTAACGGTGAGCCTTTAGAAAATACTTCCGCTGACGAAGCTGTTGAAGAAGAGGAAGAAGTGATCGAAGAAGGTATGGCTGATGATGTGTCCGAAGTTGCACCCGCTGCTGGAGATGTCGATGAAAATGCATCACCAGCTAATGTGGAATAAGTCAAGTTAAGGTAATATCATGTCTTGTCAGACATCTTTACAGGAGCCGGCGGTGCCGGCTCCTTTTATTGAGAAGTTCCTGTATGTTGCCGCTGCCGCGCTGATTGATGCAGATAACCGCATTCTTGTCACCCAGCGCCCAGCCGGAAAATGGATGGAAGGATATTGGGAGTTTCCTGGTGGAAAGATCGAGAAAGGTGAACTTCCCGAATACGCATTGATGCGTGAACTGGAAGAAGAACTTGGAATTGAAACGCGTCCCGGATGCTTTACCCCCGTAAGCTTTGTATCTCATATCTATGAAGATAAAAATACACATGTTTTCATGCCGCTTTATGCCTGCCGTTTCTGGTCAGGGCAGCCTATGGGGAAAGAAAATCAGGCGATGAAGTGGTTAAAAGTGCCAGAGATTTATCAAATTAATCTCCTTCCTGCGGATTTGCCCTTATTGTCGGCATTGGAACGCTTTCTATAAACTGCATCCTTTTGCGTTTTTGGCAAAAAAGCATATGATGGAGACATGCGGTTCTCTCCTCAGGCATTTTCGGCATATTATACGTCTCCTCTGGGGATTATGACGCGCCGCCTTGTGCGTAATAAGATATATCATTTCTGGCCCGAGTTACGTCATTATTCTCTTTTGGGGATGGGGTATCCGCATCCTTATCTGAACAGGTACACACATCAGGTAGAGAGATCCGTTCTCACAATGCCGCCAGTTAATGAACTTTCACCTTGGCTGCATAATGAAAAAAATTGTTTATGCGTGGCTGAGTTCGATGAACAGCCATTTCCAGAGGACTTCTTCGATCGCATCTTGATCGTTCATTGTCTGGAGTTCTTGAGTAATGTCTCTGAAGTTTTGAATGAATGTCGCAGAATATTGAAGCCCAATGGACGGATATTATTGGTCGTGCCAAACCGGCACAGCATGTGGAGCAGGGCGGAAAATACCCCCTTTGGATATGGAAGTCCGTTTACACCCATGCAGATTAAAGATTACCTTAACGATGCGCGATTTTATGTAGAGCGTATGGAGAATGCATTATTTGCCCCCCCAAGGGAGCATCGTTTAGTCCGGCAAATGTCACCTTTTATCGAGAGATACGGCCCCTATATGTTTTTGAGGTTTGGCGGAGTACATGTGATAGAGGTGAGTAAGCAGGTTTATGCTCCTGTAAAGCCGGATAAAGGAACGTGGGTTGATGCAAGAAGACCGTCTATTCTAATTCCTGAAACATCCGGCGTTCAATAATCAGGACGATTTCCACTTGAGAGGATTATCAGGATCAATGTGATCCATATATTGTTTGCGGCGATCCATGTGAGTGATCTGATACACACATCCAATCCAGTTACCTATCATGGCGCGTGCGCTATCCGTCCATGTATTATCCAAAGTTTGTTCCAGTTCTTCTTCGGGAAAGGGGCCGGGATCTTTGCCTGATTCAATTTCTTTTTGGTAGTTATGCATTTTCTGTTCAATATCGGGACGGAAATAATTCGCCGGAAGAGGAGGATAGTCAGGCCGCGCCCCATCCCGATAGACTTCTATATCGCGGCGATATTCTTTGAGCAGGCTAAACGTATCATATTCAGGATGTGCCTGAAAACAAACCAAACGAATACCATCGGGACTTGTTGCAACATGCACACCCGCTTCTTCACCTTCTGCCAGGACATGGAATCCAAGCTCTTCAAATTGTTCTTTGGTGATTTCATTATATTTGGAATGGGGCGCATTGAAGAGCGTATTCATGCTAAAGACAAGCGGATGTGTACGGTCAATAACTCGATGGGGGAAAATTCCAAAGCGTTTACTATCACGCCAGATCGGTTTTTGATTGTAGAGATAGGTCAGCGCTGCATGGCTTGCGAGGCAGGAACACAAGGTTGACGCCACATTCTCGGATGCCCATTCATATAAATCTTTGAGCGGGCCCCAAAAACTTTCTTCGCTGACATGGGGGTTTGATTCTTCGCTTGCTCCGGTAATGATAAGTGCATCCAATCCTTCTTCTTTGATCTTTTCAAGCGGTTCATAATATTCATCGATATAGCTTTGGATTTCATCACTTCGTTTGCCAATGGGAAGGGTAAAAGGATGCATATAGAATTGGGCAATGCGGTTACTTTCGCCAATCAGGCGAAAAAACTGCCGTTCAGTTGCCTTTAAAACACCATCAGGCATTAAATTGCAAAAGCCGATATGAAGTTCACGAATATCCTGACTATGCGCGCGGCCCGGTTCCAGCAGAACGCGGCCTTCTTTGAGAAGGCGTTCATAGGTTGGCAGGTTATTGTGAATAATAAGAGGCATAAAACCTTTTTAGCCGAAAAAGGTTGTTTTTACATTAAAAATTGTTGGGAGAACGAGGGCTCCTGTCCCAGTAACTCAGGATGTTTGGGCTCCAGTTCAAATTTTTCGAGAGCCGCATTGATGACCGGTTCCATATCAAATGTTTTGCCGAATCTGTCCATCGCTTCGACCGTATCCATTTGCTGGCCATTAATAGTCAATTGAGGCTCTCCATTGACCAGTTCAACTTGTTCGATTTCAGGCGCGGTAGCTTTAAGCCATTCATTTCCGGATAAAGTCATATGGGGCGCGTTATGATCGAATGAGCCTTCGATACCTTTCAGGCTTTCTTGTTCGCTTTCACTTCCTGATTCAACCGTAACTTCTTCGTCCAGTTCACCGTTTTCGCCAAGAATATTGAATGAGTTGTTATTGGGGCCAGTCGTTTCTGTCCCACGAATTTCATCCACCCATGCTGCGAATGTGCCGCTCATAAGCTCAACTATACCCAAAAAAGATTAAAGAATTAAAGCTTTATTATAATTTTTTTGAATGTTTATTTTATTTCAATAAGTTAGGGGGTATTCATTTGTCTGGTAATTGAGGCCATTTAATGTGAGGCAACGTTACCAATGGGAACATATAGAGATATACTTTTCTGTTCTTGATATTTACCGGTAGAGTGATTTGCCCGGTCTCTGGATCTTCCTGAGAAGAAAGGAGTGAAAGGATAAGTTGGGTCTGCTGGGGTGATAAGTTATAGGCAACAGAAATACGGGAAAGAAATTCTTTATAGTTTCTGACATATATTTCACCTTTTGCTTCGGGTTGAAGATCTTTGTTAAGTTCTAATTGTCCGGCTCCTGAGGCAGCCATTCCAAGCCAGTTAATGTGAAGATTTTCGATTGTTGTTATAGCATTTCCGTCTGCTTGCCATTGTCTCAAATAGGGTTCTACCCAAAGAGATGGAATGCCATGAGGAACGGTAAATGCCATATCAAAGTAGCTGATCTCTTGAAGCTCCTTATGAATAAGCGGGGATTGGATGTTAAAACCATCCATTGCCGTGAGGGTAATTAATTGTCCTGGAAGCGGCCATCCTCTGACTGTCATGTTCCGTATCTCGATACGTTCGAGGGGAGTAATGATTTCACCTGAATAGGAAACGCTATACTTGCCGGGAAAGCCGGATGGATAAGTAGGCATGGTGGTGAATTTGATATTCGCATCAGCCTGTAGAGCAATATATGACCTGAGATAACGGTCAATATAATACGCGCCTGCGTACCATACCAGTGTATAGAGCAAGCCGCATAACAATATGGGGAGGATTATGTTTATGTATTTGGTGGTCTTCATTTCTTGTTTGCCTCTTCTGCTTCATCGCAGAGTTTTTGACTTTGTTTTTCGAGTCGGGTTTCCAGCATTTCCATCATGTCTTTAGATGATATATCTGATGGCAGAGGTGAAAGAAATTCAAACACGGCTTTGCCCGGATATTTCATCCATTTACCACGTGGCCAGAATTTTCCTGTATTGAGGGCAAGCGGAATGATCGGCATGTTGGTAGCCGCCTGCATATGGGCAATACCATTTTTATAGGGTTTGTCCTGTGTAGTATGCGTTAATTTTACTCGCGTACCTTGAGGGAAGATAACCAACGGACGGTTTTGTTCAGCTATATGTTGAGCTCCTGCAATAATCTGTTTGGCAGATTTTACAGGATTAGAACGGTCGATCGCAATCATATCCATACGTTGCAAAAATTTTCCCCAGACAGGAATGGAGAGCAATTCTTTTTTCAGGATGATGGCTGGGTCGGAGAATATAAGATGCAATTTGAGAGTCTCGTATGTGGAATAGTGTTTGGCTGCGATGAGGAAGGAACCATCTTTGGGCAGGTTTTCCAATCCACGGATTTCGTAATCCAGATTGATAACATGTTTTTCCAGAGTATAGAGACCATTTAAGTAAATACGTACGATTCTCAAAATCATATTACGGGGAGCAAATATGAAAGGGATACATGCAACACATGTTATTGCCGTGTATATGTAAAATATAGTGTTGAAAAGCGAGGCACGTAGAAGGATCATGAAAAGTCCGGGATAAAAAGATGTCTGAAGTAAGTTGCAATGGTTTTATGATATTCCTTTAGCAAGATTTTTGTGTATGGAATAAATCCGGCTTGGCTGACTGTGGATTCAACCGGATAGGCATATATTTGCAGATCCTTCTTAACGAAAGAAAATTCAAGTTTTGATCTCTCCATATGGTAGTCATCTGTTACTAAAAAAATGCTATTAATGTCGCTTCTGTCTTGAATCCACTTGATTGTTTCAAGAGCATTGCCTTGGGTGTTTTCGGCGCTATACCCAAGCTCTAAGCAGCATGAGGGGAGGGGCAATGCTTCATTGTTCCATGTCCGTGTGATGTCTTCTGCTTTGACTTGTGGGTGCACGCCAGAAATAAAAAGAAGGGGAGCTGCTTCTTGTGCGTAAAGAGAAAGCCCGGCATTAAGGCGTTCACTCGATCCGGTTAATACTACAATTGCATCTGCCTTAGGCAGGTTGTTTTGGTATGTTTGCATATTTTTATGATCCACCGATAATTCTGTGTTGAACCATAAAAAGCCGGCGAGCCAGATACTAAAGAGAGACATGATAAATAAAAGTGTCGCTTTAAATAGGAGTTTCATATTCTATGTACTTTTACGGCATTCTGGTTAGTGTATGCAAGACCGTAAAACGTGTTGTGAGTGCCGCTAAGCCAGATGCCATGAAAGGCAGAAAAAGCAACCCAATCCAGAACATAGGGGAAAAAGCGATTTGGGGCAGGGCATATTGGTCGGAATTGGGCAGGTAATAAATAATTCCTTCCAATAACAATATGCCTATTATTAAGCCCAGAATCCCACCCTGAAACGCAATAATAACTCCATGCCGTTGGAACTGACGCATGATGTAAAGGTCGCTTGCTCCCATAAGATGGAGGAGCTGGACATTATCCTTATGCTCCGCCATGCGTGATTGAATAGCTCCGGCAATTGCTGTAATGGCGGCGGTTAGAATAACCAGCGTGAAAAACATCGATATCAGACGTAGAGATCCGGTGATCCTTAATACATTGGAAAGCCATTCTTGATGCTGGTCAAGGCGTGCGCTTGGGGTTGTGCTTTCAATGATACTTTGGATTGTGTCGGATGTTTGCGTGCCCGGTGTCGTGATTGCAAGTGAAATAAGTATGGGGATTGGCAAGTCAATTTGTGTTTCCTTGTTCATGTCCAGATCAAACCAAGGCTCCAGTAGTTTGAGCATGGTATCATCTTCCATGATTTCGACAGTTTCAATGACATGAACGTTTTGTAGTTTTCGAGTAAGATCTTGTGCCTGTCTTTGCAACTCTGTACGTGGAATGAGGTTGCCTTCTGTATCTACAGCGGGGATTTCAATTGTCCAGCGTCCTTCCAGTCCGGTTTGCCATTGATTGGCAAATTTCGTCAGGACATATGCTGCTGTAATCGAAAGCATGGCCAAAAAGACCATGATGGCGATTAAGAGAGTAAGGAAGAAACGTCCATTTCCCTGATCAAGTGGAATGTCGTATTTGCGTCCTTCGGATACTCCTAATGCTTTGTCTTTTAATCCGAACCAGGCCATTAAAATACGTCTCCGATCATCTTCTTAACCGGATTGCGTGAGGACGGTTGTTCGATTGTTAGTTCCCCGGCATTTAGAATTAAACGCGGGTGTTTGAATTTTTGAAGCATTTGCTGATCGTGTGTCGCAATGACAATTGTCGTTCCCATACGGTTTAACTGTTCGAACAAACCAAGCAAGCGATAGCCAATCTCCGCATCAAGGTTTCCGGTTGGCTCATCGGCAAGAAGCAGGCGGGGACGTGTAATTACGGCACGTGCGATCGCAACACGCTGTTGCTGTCCACCGGAAAGAGTATGGGGAAGCCTTCGTAAATGCTCACCCAGGCCTACCCAGTGAAGGAGCTCTTCAACATTTTCCCGGATTTGTTTCTCGGGAATACCCGCGATACGCAATGGTAATGCGACATTATCGAATGCCGACATATGATCCAGCAAACGGAAATCCTGAAAAACCACGCCAATCTTTTGACGCAAGGCTGTGAGGTCAGCACGATCACAGGCCGTTATGTTCTTTCCGAACATTGTAATTTGCCCACGGGTCGGGCGGCGTCCAAGATACAACAGGCGCATAAGGGATGTCTTCCCGGCGCCGCTTGGTCCCGATAGGAAATGAAACGACCCAGATGCGAGCTCGAAATTGAGATCCAGTAATATCTCTGGCCCAACACCGTATCGTAATCCCACATGTTCGAATTTAATCAAAATATATTTCCCGTTTTCTGTTTTATCGTATGCTTTTTGTTATTGCGAAACCATGATAAAAAGATAAGTTAAGACGATATTAGTCTGCTATCAAAGTTTTTTTTATGATTATTACCTGTCCCGAATGTGAAACACGTTTTATGATCTCCGACCAGGCCTTGGGCGATGAAGGCCGGACTGTGCGGTGTAGCAAATGTGCGCATACTTGGTTCCAGTCACCTGATGATGTCGAAGATAGCGGAGATCTGGTTGATGTTGAAGAGGGAGATGTCCTTTCCGAAGAAATGGATGGGTATGAAGATTCAGTCGAAGATGATGAAAATGATGATGGGCAATTTCCAATACCCTCTGATGAAATGGATGAAGAACCGGAATTCGAGGTTCCTATTCCTGAAGCTATTCATCCGCGTTCCGAATCATTAATTGAAGAAGAGAAAGATAAGGCAACAGCCTCCACCGCCCATAAATATGGTCTAATTGCATCTTTTATAGTGTTCCTTTGCCTTGTCGCAGCGCTCTATGTTTTACGCCCTGTGATAGTTTCGGCCTATTCACCTTCAGTTGCACTCTACCAATTATTCGGCATTACAGATCCTGTGCCGGGCAAAGACCTTATCTTTGAGCGCCTGCAAGCCTATGAATGGGATAATGCAATCGAGATAAACGGACAAATTGTGAATATGAATCCAGATGAGGAGCAGTCTGTCCCGCCTCTTGCCATTGCGTTGGTGTCCCGACAAGATAAAATATTAGGTCATGTCTATATTAAGCTAAAAAATGACGTTATCCCGGCGGGACAAGTATATCGTTTCCGAGAAGTGATCGCCAATGACGGCAATCTGGCCTCTGCTATCATTATGCGCTTTGCCTTGAATGAGGAGATGCCTAAACCCAAAGTAGAGGCTACTCAGGAAGAAGTTCATGACGATATAGATGACAGTCATACCATAGATAATGACGAGCATGTTACAGATGAAGATTCAGCACATCATTAAGAGAGGTTTTTGATTTCTTCCTGTATAATATCGTCAATGGAACGGTGTTTAAATAACAGCTTATCTTTTTTGCCGTCAACCATAACCTCAGAAGCTGGCGTACGTGCATTATAATAAGAGCTCATGACAGATCCATAAGCTCCCGTGCTTTTAATCGCAACAAGCTCTCCTTCTTTTACTTCATTCAGATATCTTTCCTTGGCAAAGGTATCTCCACTTTCACAGACGGGGCCGACAATGTCATAGACGTATTCCTTACGATCCTTGTGCCGGGAAACAGGGGTAATTGTATGCCATGCATCATAAAGAGAAGGGCGTATCAGATCATTCATTGCGGCATCTATAATCAAATGTGTCTTTACATCTGTATTTTTGACGCAGACTACTCGGGAGACCAGTATTCCAGCGTTTCCAACGATAAAGCGTCCGGGCTCGAAACTGAAATGACAATTAAGGTCACCTAGTTCTTCTTTAATGATGCGCGCATATGCAGATAGATCCGCCTCCGGCTCATCTCGGTAGGTAATGCCAAGGCCGCCCCCAAGATCCAGTTCGGTGACGCTATGCCCTTCTTGTCGTAGTTCTTCTACAAGAAGTCGGATCTTGCGAAAAGCAGGGACAAAATAACGAGGATCTGCTACTTGAGAACCAATGTGAATACTAATCCCAACCGGTGCCACGCCCTCCATATCCAAAGCTTTTTTATAGAGTGATTTGATACGGTCTGCGCTTAATCCAAATTTATCTTCACTGCGTCCTGTTGAGATCTTGTCATGTGTTCCGGCTTCGACATCGGGGTTCAGGCGGAATACAATATTGATATGATATTTCTCTTTCAGTGAGGACATGACATCCTGTATGTGATCCAGTCCGGGTTCTGTCTCGATATTGATCTGGCGAATTCCTGATGTGATTGCGAGTTTCAGCTCGTCATTGCGTTTTCCAACCCCGGAAAAGATGATTTTTTCTGGGGAGATACCTGCCGCTAATGCCTTTTTCAACTCACCACCGGACACGATATCAACACCACCGCCCAGATCTCCAATAATCTTCAGCACGGCTAGTCGGTCATTTGCCTTACAAGCATAGGAAATCAGAGGTTCTGTTCCCAATTCTTTTATAAGGGCGTTATGGAGTTTTGTATATTGCTGTTCTATGTGGTTTTTTGAATAAATATAGAGGGGCGTGCCATATTTTTCAGCTAATGCGTGGACGGATATATCTTCGCAATGAAGTTCGTGGTCAATAAATTCAAACATAATTATTTTTCTATAGTATCGGGATGCGGATAGGTCGATGGAAACGGTTTAGCCTTGTCTCCTGAAGGAGGTTGCAGACTGGATGGTTTGATACCGCATCCGCCGAGTAGGGGGGTCAAAGCAAGGAAGAGGAAAAAATATTTAAATAGGGACGACATAAGTTCTTTTTTAGAGCTATATTAGAACCATGACAAATAAAAAAATTCTTATTGTTTTTATAGCCCTCTTGGGCATGGTTGTTTTGTTGGCTCTTAACTATGTAGGGAAGTATTATTCTCCTATTGAGTCAAGGCAGGTTCTGGTGGACGGAATTCGTCCGGAGTTCACCGATCTGACATACTACCCAGAGGATCCAAAAGAATTTCCTGACATAAATATAGAAGCCCCCGATATGAGAGGAGTGTCTATTTCTTCCTTACATGAAGGCGGTAAGTATTTATTATTGAATATATGGGCTACATGGTGTCCTCCATGCCTAACCGAACTGCCTTCGCTCATGCAATTAAAAAGAAATGTGGAAGCGCGGGATTTAAACGTGGAAGTGGCGGCGCTCTCTATTGATAGCAATATTTCATTTGAAGAGCTTCAGGAATTCTTGGTTAGGCGCGGATTAACGGGTGTCCAAACATATCTGGATCCCCGTAATGCACTCATACGCCAATATTCTGTACCTGTTATGCCCTCGACTTTTTTAATTAACCCTGATGGAGAAGTAGAAATACATTTTCTCGGCGATGCGGATTGGTCCAGCGATACAATCTTCAATTTTCTTGAAGCATATACTGGTAGTGATTGAAATGTGTCTATGACTATACTTTTTTAATGGATATCTGGCAGACTGGAAAAATGAGTGACATGCAGGGGAACGCAGACGAAGATACAGGAATAAAACAGAATGTACCTCCTTCAACTTACCGCAAACTAAATCAGCTTCAATTGGATGAAACAGTCGAACTGCATAATCGCTTTTTAGACGGTCGTGTGGGCGGTAGAAGGGCTAACTTCCGCAATACAGATTTAACCGGGCTTACTTTACGCGGATGTAATCTGCAACAGGCTGATTTCACAGGGGCTATTATGCGGGATATGGATCTATCTCGTGTAAATTTCAGAGAGGCCTCCCTTTATGCCGCAGATATGCGGAACTCTATTATTAACCAGGCCTCATTTATTCGTGCTGATCTGCGTGGAGCCCGGATTGAAAATGCTAATCTGGAAGGGGCGGATCTGGAATCTGCCGATCTACGCGGCGGAGGCATTACAACTGATAATACATTCAGCGAATCCCAGAATGTGAATTTCAAGGGAGCTAATCTGAGTGGGGCAAAGCTGGTTGGGTCACTTGCGTCAAATGCCGATTTCTCGGATGCCATATTAACGGGTGCCAATATAAGTAGGGCAGATTTGAGGGGGGCTTCATTCTCCGGTGCGGATTTATCGGAGGCAAAATTAAGCGGGTGTACGCTTTCCGGTGCGGATATGAAATCGGCGATTATGATCGGGACGGAGTTAGACGATCTGGTTAAACAGCAACTAGATATTACAGATTCTATCACGGATACAAATAGTGGAATGTCTTTATCCCAATTAGAGCAGCCCTTGGAGCATCTTATCGAAATACATCGTCTATGGGTGCAAACAGTTGGTAAAGAAGGGCGTCAACTGGATCTAAGCGGATATGATTTGCATGAATTAAAGGAGCTAAAGCAAGAACATCTAACCGGTATCAAGGCGTGTAATGCCCGCTTCTTTGGAATGAATCTATATCAGGTTGAATTGCAAAGTGCGACATTGGATGGGGCTAATTTTCAACAATGTGATATGGAGGATGCAGATCTGCGGGGATCATCCTTCAAAGGAGCTAATTTTAATCATGCCAATTTGCGAAATGCGAATTTTAACCCGCTTTTATTCGGAGAACGTGGTTCCGAAAATGAGCGAATACAAGCATGTGATCTGGAGGGAAGTTCATTCCGTTACGCCGATATACGCGGCGGTAAACTAAAAAAAGCAAATCTCCGCCATGCTGATTTAAGTTATGCTGATTTTAGCCGCTGTGATCTCCGCTATGTTGATTTTACGGGCGCAAATCTGGATAATACCGCTTTTGAAGGTGCGGATATGAAATATGCCCTGTTCGATGAAGACCAGATAAAGGATTTAAAACGCCGGAATATTCTTATCGGAGAATATGAGTAAACAGATTATACTCGAAAGCTATGTTCACAGATCTCCCTCATATATTAATAGTCGATGATGATGAGCGCATACGCTCACTTGTTTCAAGATATCTTTGGAAACGTGATTTTGTGGCAACAATGGTTGCCGATGCAGGTGAAGCACAGGAGGCATTGCTGAAGTTTCAGTTTGATGCATTAGTCGTAGATGTAATGATGCCGGGTATGAACGGACTGGATTTTACCCGCTTTTTGAGGGAAGGAAATAACACTATCCCCATTATTCTGCTGACCGCGTTAGGTGAAGTCGAGGATCGTATTTCGGGATTTGAAAAGGGGGCTGATGACTATTTACCAAAACCCTTTGAACCTGAAGAGCT
>MDSW01175961.1_pt1 | contig 13312 bp, 15 predicted proteins | sample 811171 | NCBI WGS metagenome assembly MDSW01 (sample SAMN05326641, study PRJNA326480) | marine metagenome | isolation source: seawater | place: Atlantic Ocean: North West | collected 2012 | reverse complement strand
TATTAAATTTTTTAATTTACCTGATTTTATTTCCTCTAAACGTCCTTTTAATCTCATTTTTTTCATACTATTTTTGATATTAGCATCAGATATATTAAATATCTTTCTAGCAGCTGCAATTGAAGTGCTGATATTATAAATTTGGTGATCACCAATTAAATTAGGTTGAGGTAGCATTATTTCTCCTAATTCATCTTCATAACGAATAAAACTGTGTTTAGATTTTGTTGCCTTAAAGTCATCACCAAAAAAATATTTTTTAGATTTGTTTTCTATTAAAGATTTTTTAATTTTTATTTTTATTTCTGAATTCATTTGATTGTTAATGAATATGTTAGATGTTGGTAATGCACTAGTTTTTTCATAAATTACGCCATCAATTGTTTTATTATTTAACCAATTTAAATGATCTAAATGGATTACTCCTAAAAGGGTAAGCAAATTTTGTTTAAATACATTTGTACTATCAAATCTGTGAAATAGACCAGCCTCTATAATATTTACATTATCTTTGAAATTCTCAGCATATTTTATAAATGCACATGTTAATATTTCAAAAACTGTTGCATTATCGTTTGCTAATATTCTATCAACATCTTCTAACAAAATGGCAAGATTGCTTTCACAAATTTCTTCGTTATTAAAAACAAATCTTTCTGTGTACGATTGTAAATGAGGAGAGGTATATAAGTTATATTTGAGTCCAGCTTCTTTCAAAATTGTGCTTAAAGCAGTAGCCATAGAAGCTTTAGAATTTGTTCCAACTACGGTTATAACATTTTTTATTTTGTTTTGTGGATTACCTAATTTATTTAACAAATTAAAGGTTCTGTCCAGAGAGAGATCAATCTTCTTACTATGACGCTTCTCTATTTTCGATATTATCTTCTGAAGTTTCGTCACTGTCATCTATTTTTACCTCAGATTGTTTCTTTAGCAAGATAGATAACAAAATACCAATTTTTTCTGGCAAATCTTTTCTTTGAATTATTGTATCAACAAAACCACAAGCTTGAACATGCTCTGATTTTTGAAAATTTTCTGGCAGCTCCTCTTTAACAGTCCCCTCAATTACGCGTCTTCCTGCAAAAGCAATTAAAGCACCTGGTTCTGCGATTTGAACATCACCAAGCATTGCGTATGAGGCTGTGATACCTCCTGCCACAGGATCAGCAAATAATACAATGTATGGAATTTTATTTTTTTTTAGTTCATTTATAGCAAGTGTCGTCCTGGTCATTTGGTTTAACGATATAATTGACTCTTGCATTTTCATCCCACCTCCAGTTGCAACAACTAATAGGGGTTGTTTGTTTGAAATAGAATTTTGAGCAGCAAATAAAAAAGCTTCACCCTCTGCAGCTCCTATACTAGCACCCATATAGTTAAAGTCAGATGCAATAGCTGTAATCTTTATATTTTTTATTGAACCGTCAGCTACCACCATACTACAATTCAAACCTGTTTTCCTTCTCGCATCACTGAGCCTATCTTTGTATGATTTTGAATCTATAAAATTTAAAGGATCATCTGGTGGCATTGGCGTTTTTAGCACTTGGTAATTATCTTTTCCGAATAATAAGTCAAATCTTTGCTTAGGATTAATTCGATGATGTTTATTACAGTCAGGACAAACCCATAAATTGTTTTCTAAATCTTTTTTTAAAATTGGACCTTTGCAGCAAGATGTCCAGTCACTTTCTTCGATATCTTCTTTGGAAGGTCTTTTTTTTAATAAACGTTTAATTTTTTGTCCAAAATCTAAAGTTTTCTTGAGCCAGTTCATAAAATTTTATTTTTCAAATTTCTAACCATATTACTTACTTTTGTGACAGGATTATGTTTTTTTTTTAGACTGTCAGTAATCTTTTTACAAATTGCGCTTCCAACCACTATTCCGTCAGCATTTTTAAAATTATTTATAGATTTTTCTGTTATCCCAAAACCAATAACACAATTTTTGCTTGGATCAATTTTTTTTATTTTTTTATAATTTGACATTATTTTTTTAGGTGAAACTTTCAGTTTTCCACCAGTTGTGGATAACATAGAAATATAATAAATCATATCATGTGACTCTTTAATAATTGATTTTAACCTTTTTTTTGATGTAGTTGGAGATATTAGTTGAACAAAAGATATAGATTTCATTTTACATTTTTTTGCAAAATCTTTATTTTCAGGCCAAGGTAAATCAACAACAATTAATCCATCTACATAATTCTTTTTACAGTCATTTAAAAATCTATTTTCACCATACTGTAATATTATATTAAAATACCCCATTAATATAATTGGTTTTGAAAACACGCTTTTTTTAAATTTTTTAACAATTTTAAAAACATCTTTGATTTTCGTCCCATTTTTTATAGCTCTATATGAGCTTGTTTGAATTTGACCTCCATCAGCAATAGGAGTGTTATGTGGAAATCCTAGTTCACAAATGTCAGTGTACCTAGATATAGACTTTAAAATTTTTAAAGAATTTTTTTTTGTGTTGTCCCCTGCAACGGTATAAGTGAGCAAGGCTGCTCTATTCTCTTTTTTTGTTGATATAAAAGCCTTAGAAATTGAATTTGTCATAACAATGCACCTAATTTTCTTTTCAAAATTTTCCGATCTTTATATGCATCACCGCAACTATTAACAATAACAATGGTGTTTTTAGAAAGTTTTTTAGAATCAGCTATTGCAACAGAAAATGCGTGACTTGGCTCAAGTGATGGTCTAATTTTTTCATACTTCGATACAATTTTAAAAGCTCTTAAAGCATCCTCATCACTTACAGCAGTATATCTTGCACGTTTGGTATCTTTCAAAAAACAATGAAGGGGGGATACACCAGGATAATCCAACCCAGCTGAAATTGACTCTGTTTCTTCAATTTGACCTTCTGAATTTTGATTAACATATTGTGCAGCTCCGTGCAGAATACCTAGCTTAGAGCCATAGGTTAAAGGTGCAGCATGTTTTTTACTTTGAGAAGGGCCACCTGCCTCTACCCCTATAAACTCAACTTGTTTTTTGTCATAATCCATGAATTCATTCCAAAATCCAAAACTTGAACTTCCGCCACCTACACAATTATAAAGTTTTAATTTTTTTGGCATTTCACCAAATTCGTTTAAAATCTGACTTTTTAGTTCTCTTGAGATTTGACTAGTTGACCAACCACAAATTTTAACAAATATATTTGGTCCAACGGTAGAGCCTACACACATAGCTGTAGTATCACAATTGGCTACCCAAAATCTCATACATTCAGAAACTGCGTCAACTAAAGTTTGACTACCTGAAAAAACTGGAATAATTTCAGCTCCATTATTTTTAATAGCTTTGACATTTGGTTGTTGTCTTTCAATGTCTTTAGCACCCATAAAAATTTTACATTTCAAACCAAATTTTTTTGCAGCCATACTAAGCATTTTACCTGCGTAACCAGCTCCTGTATCTCCACAAATAATTTTCTTACCTGATTTTTTTGCCAATAAGCAATGAACAGTTGCATTATAAATTTTATGAGCACCACCATTAGCATCGGATACTACTTTTGACCAAATTTGAGCTCCACCCACATGCTTTGTCAGATTAGTTAATTTTATAAATCTAGTTGGAACACCAATCCAATTTTTAAAATATTTATCTCTTTCAGATAAGAAACTCTTATCATTCTTAAGTTTATTAAAAAGTATTTCTAAATCATTAATTGGTTTTTTCAAAGTTTCAGGTACAAAATTTCCACCAAATTTTCCACCCCAAAATCCAAATTTATCGTGTTGATCTAGAACAGGTATTTTTTTTTTTAACTTCATATTTTATTCACTTCAATTAAAAATTTATTAATTTTATTTTTGTTCTTTATACCAGTTTTATCCTCTAATGCTCCGCTTACATCTATAATATAATTCTTGTATCTAAAATTTAAAATATCTTCAATTTTAATATTACCAGCAATCATTTTTTTAAAATTACTAGGTAAATTTTCCAATAAACTATGATCAAATCCTATAGATTTTTCGTATCCTTTTGAGTCAAAGAGAATAATCTCAGAAAAAGTCAAAAAATTTTTATACTTATTTAAATCTTTTTTGTTTTGAACAGTTATTGCTGATATGATTTTCTTGTTATACTTCTCTTTTATATATTTAATTTTATCGGGGGCACAATCATAAATTTGATAATAATCAAAATTTAGGTTTTTTATTTTTTCTAATATTTCATTATTAGGTTTAACTAATACAGCTACAAATTTTGTTTTTTTTTTATCAATATCTAATAATTTTTTAAGTTTTTTTATTTCTACAAACCTTTTAGATTTTTTGTAGTTTACAATAAAACCAATAAATTGAGGTGGAAATTGGTGGTTAACTATAAATTTAAGTATTTCAATATCAGATACACCACAAATTTTACATTGTAGTGTCATCAATTTAAGTGATTACTTAATTTTTTAAAATTATTCTTTATATTTCCTTTAGTTAAATCTCTACCTATTACAAGCCAGTCACTTCCTTGCTTAAAAGCTTCTTTAGGCGTCATTACTCTTTTTTGGTCATTAATTTTGGATGAAATTCTTATTCCAGGAGTTATGATTTCTTTTTTAAAATATTTCTTTACAAATTTAACTTCAAGAGGACTACAAACAATTGCATCGAGCTTAGCTTTTTTGGCTAGCTTAGATTGCAATATTATTATTTCTTTTAAGGATTTTTTGTGACCTATGCTTTTTAAATCTTTATTGTCCAATGAAGTTAAAGTTGTAACCCCTGCTATTTTAATTTTTCCAGATACTTTTTTGACCTCTTTTAAAGCTTTTAATCCTGATGATATGTGAACTGTTAGGTAATTAATATCTAAATCTTTTAAAGCAATTAAAGCAGAAGACATTGTATTAGGAATATCATGTAATTTAAGATCAACAAATAGAATTTTGTTTTTTAATTTGGATAGAAAAGATCTACCATTCTTTGAATTTAAAAACTCTAATCCAAATTTATAACCAATTTTAAATTGTTTAAAATTACTTTGAGCGATTATAGATTGTGCTTTTTTTTTACTTCTTGTATCTACAGCTATAAAAATCTTATTTTTCATTTACTTTTTTAAATAATTCTGCACTCATTTTAAAACTAATATTTTTTTTTAATGGGGAAAATATCTTTTCCCCAGTTTTTGGATTTCTTGACTTTCTACTTTTTTGTATTTTTGGATAAAATATTCCCCATCTCCTAAATTCAACTCTTTCATTATTTTTAATAGCTTTCTTAATTTCATCAATAAAAATATCAAAAAATTTTAATAAATCTTTTTTTAGTATATTAGGGTAAGTTTTTGATAATTGTTTTAGCAGGTCTGACTTAGTAACTGACAATTGGTTTTATAATTTTATTTTTTTTCTTTTTTATTGCTTAACTTATCAGACAATGATGAAAAAGGTAAGTTTTTTCCAGATAATGGGGAGCTAAATTTTGAAACAGCTTCCTTATTTTGTAGTTCCTCTAAAAGTTTAATACTTAGTGATACTTTTCTTTTTTCAATGTTTAACTCAGAAATTGCAGCATCTATTCTTTCTCCACCAACAAATCTAGAAGGTCTAGCATCAGATGCTGAAACAGCAATTTGAGATTTTTTAATGGGTAAACTTATTTCACATCCTTCTGGTTGTACCATCAAACCCTTACTATCTGAAGATAGTACTTTTACTGTAATCGTATCATTAATTTTTTTGTTTTTAAAATAATCAAAAGGATCCTTTTTTGTTTGTTTTAATCCGATTCTAACTTTTTGTGTATCCTTTTTTATTTCTAATATTTTAACTTTTAACTTATCTTTAATCTTGAAACTTTTTGAAATTTCCTCTGGATTACCTGTATAACTTAAATCATTAAAGTGAAGGAATGCATCAATATCGTAATTATCTAACTTTAAATATATTGCGTACTCGTTCATACTACTAATTACACCTTCAACTTCAGAACCAACAGGATTATTCTTTTCTAGAACATCAAATGGATTTTCTTTTGTCAGTCTATAGGAAATAGCTATTCTTCTTTTTTCTTTATCAATTTCAGTTATGACACAATCTATTTTATCACCAACTTTAAATATTTTTTTAGGACTCACGTTTTTTCTAGACCAACTTATTTCACTTGAATGTAACAAAGTAGTCAATCCGGGTTCTAATTCACAAAAAGCACCAAAGTCCATCAGCTTAATTACTTTTACCTCATATTTTTTGTTCAGTTCATAATTTGAAACTTTTTCGAATGGATCTGGTGAGAGTTGTTTAATACTGCAACCGATTTGTAACTTATCCTTATCGACAGAAATTACCAGAAGATCGTGCTTGTCACCTACATTAAAAACTTCTTCAGGATGATTTACCCTTGAATAACTTATTTCCTGCAAATGTACTAAACAATCTAGTTCATTGTTTACGTTAAAAAAACATCCAAATGAACTATAACCTTTTACGATTGCATTTTTAATTATTTGACCTTCCTTATATTTTTCTATTATTTTTGCTTTATCCTCTTTTTTGCTTGTAGAAATTATCTGACGTCTAGATACACATGCGTTACCTCTAATTTTGTCCATTTTAATTAAAGCAAATTTTTGTGGTTCATGCATTAAGTGCGAAATATCTTTCAATGGGGTATCTGAAATTTGTGATCCTGGACAAAACATGAGAGACCCGGTATCTATATGTTCAACTATAACCCCACCTTTACATTTGCTAGTTATTTTACCCATAATAGGCTCATTATTTTCAAAAGCTTTAACCAACATATCCCAACCTTTTATCTTTTGAGCTTTACTAGCAGAAACTAGAACTTCCCCATTTTTATCTTCTATCCTTTCCAATAGAACTTGTATTTTTTCTCCTATTTCAATTTTTTTACTCAAACCTAATGTTTTAAGTTCGTTAATATCAATTATGGGTTCAGACTTTAGACCTTCAATGAAAAGAAAAACGTATTTCTCGCCAATTTTGGTAACGGTGCCTTCTATTATTTTGCCCTCTGTTAGATTTTTAGTTTTTGAAATTTGATTGTTTAAAAGTTTTTCAAATTCTTTATTTTTTTCTGTGTTAGTGTCTTTAAATATTTCCATTTACAGAGGATCTTTTAGTTAAATTTGCTTAAATAATCAAGCAGCAAAAATATATATGTAACCTATTATTCAGCTTTTTTATTAAAAAACATAAATTTTTTTAAATTAAAGAGTATTTTGAACCAATTTTTTTTAATACTTTTAAAAAAGAAGGGAAAGAGCTTTTGTGTGAGTCCACATCATGAATTATCCATTTACCCCCAAAACATAAAGCAGCAATTACAGATGTCATAAAAATTCTATGATCTTTATAAAAATTTTTTATAATTATATTTTTTTTTATATTTAATTTAGGATTTCCAAATATTTTTATAGAGCCATTATTTATAATTGTTTTTATTCCTATTTTATTTAATATTTTAGATCCTAATTTAAGTCTTGGGCTTTCTTTTTTATTCAATTCATCCAATTTTTTGAAGCTCGAAACACCAGACGCTTTAGCAGCTAATAAAAAAATTATCAAAAATTCATCAATTGCATTACTATTCAAACTGACAGGACAATTTAACCCTTTAAAATTGTTTTGGCTTTTAACAAAAATATCACCAATTAATTCGCCCATTACTTTTTTTTTGTTAGAAATTATAACTTTAGCACCCATTTTATTTATAATCTTTATAAATCCAATTCTTGAAGGATTTACGTTTACATTTTTAATTTTTAGTTTTGAATTATTTGACAGTAAAGTTAATATTATAAAAAAAGCACTTGAGCTAACATCGCCAGGTATATTATAATCAAACGATTTAAATTGACATTCGCCTTTAACCTTAATCACATCAAATTTTTTTGTTTTATAAATTTTAATCGGCAATTTTAAAAATTTGTAAAAATTTTCAGTATGATCTCTCGATTTTTTAGCCTTTATAATTGTTGTACCTGGTGCATTTAAAGCAGCTAACATTACAGAACTTTTACATTGAGCAGAACCTTTCTTTTCCAAGTATTTTATTGGTCGAATTAATTCTGAGCCTAATATTTTTATAGGTAATCCTATTTTTTTTTTTGAAAAAAAGTTTGCTCCAAATTCTTTAAGTGGTAAAATTATTCTAAGAAAATCCCTTCTTGATAAACTTTCGTCTCCTATAATTTTAATTGTATGTGGCGATTTAATTAGCAATCCTAGTAACAATCTTGCAAAAGTGCCTGAATTTCCAGCATCTATAACAATATTTTTTTTTAAATTAAAACTGTTTAAACCATTTCCAAAAATATAATATTTTTCTTTTTTTTTTAAAATTCTTACACCTAGCTTTTTAAGGCCAGTGATTGTAGTCATTATATCTTCGGAATTTGATAGATTACTTATTTTACATATTCCATGGGATTGTGATCCAATTAGTAAAGATCTAATAGATATACTCTTATCTCCATCTACATTAATTACTTTATTAAAACGCTTTAGTTTATTTTGAATGACGATTTTTGTCATCAGATTTAATTAAATTTAAAAGAGTCCCCGAAGTATGCTGACTTTGCATTTTGATTTTTTACTAAATCGGAAGGCGATCCTTTTGCTATAACTTTACCATTTGATAAAACCATTGCAACATCCACACATGACAATAAATCTCTTGCCTGATGATCACATATACAAATTGTTATATTATTTTCAAACTGCAAATTAACTATTATTTGTTGTAACATTTTAATAGTCATTACATCTAAAGCTGCAAAACATTCATCTAGTAATAGTAATTCTGGCTCACCCAGTAAAGCCATGGCTATGACTAACTTTTTTTTTTGACCACCTGATAAAAAACGTGCCTTAATGTCACTAATTTGACTTAACTCAAATTTCGAAATCATGTAATTAACTTTTTCAGATCTACTTCTGCTATCTTTTATTAAAATTTCGGCAACTGCATTCAAATTTTGAATTAAAGTTAAATCATAAAAATAACCACCGTATTGTGGCACATATCCAATTTTAAATTTAGAAGTTCTTAGATAAATAGGGTATTCGTTTACTTTTTCATTTTTAATAAAAATTTGACCATTATCTGGTTTTATTAATCCAGTAATTAAATTAAAAATAGTTGATTTACCAACCCCATTAGGTCCCAGCATGCCAAAGATTTCACCTTGATTTATATCAAAACTTATATTTTCTAATATTTGTCTTTTTTGGATAGACAAACTAATATTTTTTAAGCTTAGTATACTCTTTTTTTGTTTAAAACTTTTAATACGAAATTTTTTAATTATTACCATTATCAATTATAGTTTTTACTGAAACTTTTTTATTTTTATCATTCATAAGGAACTTTGTACTCATATTTATTAAATCAACAAGTATTTTGTCTGCCTTTAATTTTGATGTGTTGCTTTTATACATTACACCATCTTGCAATTTAGCAAGCTTATTTTCGAAAGATAAATCTAAGTATTCTGAATTAATAGATTGATCATTATATTTAATTATTACTGAACCTTGGAATAAAGTATCGTAATTATCGTTATTATAATTTGCTTTATTTGACGAAATATAAACAATTTCTCCGTCAATAAGCTTAATTTCTGCAGTTACATCTTTCATAGTTATTATATTTTTTTGCTTTGGGTCTATTTCTCCCTCTTTAGATCTGATCTGATATTTATTACCTTTTCTATCTTCAGAAGAGTATATTAAATCATTAATTAAATCTTTAGAATTTTTGGGAATATTTTTTTCAATTTTTTTTTTTAAACCTAAGGTTTCTTTTTTATTTACAGTTTTAAAATAATTTAAGTAAACAAAACTTATTATAATTATTATCGTAAGTAAGATTAAATATTGAATAATAGCTTTTTTGCTCATTTATTGAATATTATTTTCTAATATATTATGAATGTGTATAATACCAATTGTTCTTTTTTTTTTATGATTTTTATGAACGCATAAAGATGTAATTCTTTTAGAGTTCATTAGAGATAAAGCTTTTGCTGCTAAAACGTCCTTATCTATAGTTATAGGATTTCTGGTCATAACAGCTTTAACTTTTAAATTATCTAAATTACCTTTTTCTTCATTAACTCTTCTTATTTGTCCGTCTGTTATTATACCACTAGTCTCTTTTTTGTTGTTTTGAATCACTAACACACCTAGTTTTTTTTTAGTAATAATTTTTAAAGCTTTTTGCATATTTACATTCTCGTTTATAAACGGTATTCTTTTCCCATTTAACATTAGATCTTCAACAGTTTTTAATTTTGCCCCTATAGTGCCTGAAGGATGAAATTTTTTGAATTCTTTTTCTCCAAATTTTTTTTGTGTCATTGTCGATATTGCTATTGCATCACCAATGGCAAGTTGCATAATAGTTGAAGATGTGGGAACAATATTACCAGGGCCAGCTTCTTTAACCTCAGGCAACAAAATTTTTATATCTGAATTTTTATACAAAGTTGAGTTTTTTTTAGAAACTATACCCACCAAAAGTAAATTTTTGTTTCTATTAGCATACTGAATTATATTTTTAAGTTCAGCGGACTCCCCGCTATTACTTATCAATATTAAAATATCGTTCGAACTTATTTGACCTAAATCTCCATGGGAACATGAGCTAGCATCAACAAAAAATGATGGAGTTCCCACAGAGGATAATGTTGATGAAATTTTTTTTGCGATTATTCCAGATTTCCCCACGCCTGAAAGTATTATTTTTCCTTTTTTACAATCTAATATAGCGTCTATTACCTTTTTAAAATTTTTGTCAATTGATGATTTTAATTTTTGAAGTGACTTGATTTCCTCGTTGATTACTTCTTTAGCAATTTTTTTAAATTTAATTTCTTTCATCAATGTGACCAAATATCGTCATTAAAAGAATTTAAATCTAATTTTACCCTTGTGCTTAAAAATTTAAGACATTCTTGATAAAGTTCTAATCTATTTTCTCTCTTTAACATACTATTTAATGAGCTATTAATTTTATGTAAATATATCACATCATTTGCACAATACTTAATTTGCGAAGAAGATAACTCACCTCCGAAATCTGAGGTTTGGTACTGTTTACTTATATCTATTCCAATGAACTCTTTCACTAAATCTTTTAGACCATGTTTGTCTGAATACTTCCTAATTAGTTTAGATTGTAATTTAGTATCCTCAATATTATCAACATCAATATTTAAATATTTTTTTATAAAAACTAAATCTGCCCGAGCATAATGGAATATTTTTATTATAGACCCGTTAGACAAAATTTTTTTGAGATTTGGGGCTTCATACTTTGATCTATCCAATTGAATTATATGTGCATCTGAATTTCCTGAGGAAATTTGAACAAGACACAATTTATCTCTTAAGAAATTTAATCCCATGAATTCGCAATCTATGGCAATCTTATTGCCAAACTCCAAATCTTTTGGTAAATCATTTTTGTGAAGTTTGATATCCATAATTTTTTTTAATACTTAAATATATATATGAAACCAAAAAATTGTCTAATTTTTGGCTCAAGCGGTCAAATTGGCCGTAATTTGATTAGAAAGATTACTGAGAAAAATTTGAAAGTAACTGCAGTTACAAGAAATTTACATCAAAAAGGTTATATATTAAAAACTCAAGCTAATCCTGGATATATAGATATAGTAGAAACTAACATATTTGACTTTAACAAAATTGAGGACTTAATAAAAAAAGCTGACGTTTGTATAAATTTAATTGGAATTTTATTTGAAAAAGGCTCAAACAACTTTAATAATATACACGAAAAGTTTCCAAATATGATTTCTAATCTCTGCCGAAAACACAAAATTAACAAACTTATTCATCTTTCAGCACTAGGTATAGAGAATGCAAAAGACTCAAAGTATGCAACAAGTAAATTGAATGGTGAAATTTTGGTACGTAAAAACTTTAATAATACAATTATTTTGAAACCTTCTATTGTTTATTCTGTTGATGATAATTTTACCACGACGTTAATGGGATTACTTAATTTAATTCCAGTTTTTCCATTATATTATGGAGGTAAAACTAAATTCATGCCCTTACATTGTTCTGATATCTGCAATTTAATTATAGATATGATCGAAAATGAAACCAATGAAATTACAATTGAGTGTATTGGACCTGAGGAATTAACTTTTAAACAAATGGTTGAAAAACTTCTAAAGTTAATAGAAAAGAAAAGATTATTTCTACCGCTTCCCATAACAATAGCAAATATTATGGCAACATTTTTTCAACTTTTACCTAAACCTCTACTAACTAAAGATCAGTTAAAGCTACTTTTTTACGATAATATTCCTTCGGGAAAATATAAAACAAATTTTGATATTGGTAAAAATTTTGAACTTAAATTCGAAAATGAGGTAGAGAAATATTGTTATATGTGGAAACAGTCAGGAGAATATTCAAGAAAGAAATAATATTTTAACATGATTACTTGGATTATATATTTACTAGTGGCAATAATACTTTTTTTTGTAATTTATATAGCTTTTCAAGGAATAAATAGAGGCATAGTGGCAAGAAATAAGAATAAAAATCAAAGTCTCGGTAAGGAAAAAAATATTACAAATGAATTAAAAAAATTAAACGATTTGTATAGAAAAGGGGCGTTGAATAAAAAACAATTTGAGGTAGCAAAAAAAAAAATTTTAAGCTGATTTAATTTTTTTTTGAATGAACTTAGGAACTTCGGTATCTTTTTCAATAACTTCTTCTTTTTTGTTTTTTGGTTGAAATGCATACAATAAATGTAGTTTACAATAAGAAAAGTCTTTTAAAGATTTTCTTCCACAAAAATAAAAATTTACCTCATCTGGATGACCGATCGGCCATTTGCACAAATTTTCATTTAATTCCTCAAGTTGTTTAGGATTTTCAGGCTCAAAATCTTTGTCAATAATCAATGATTTAAACTTTCCTCTTCTACCTACCTTGTTATTTGAAATCTTAAATTTCCTCTTTTCGATTGAGCTTGCAGATTTTTTTGTGAAGATTTTACCAGATAAATTAAGTCTATGTGCTTTTCCAATAACAGCATTTCTGCTGACACCACCCAATATCTCAGCAATTTCGCTTGCGGTATTTCCTTTACCCCAAAGAGACTTGAGTTTTGCGACCTTTTCGTCTGTCCAACTCATAAACTATATTTTGTTGTTAAACATTTATATAATACTATATACAGCATAAATAAATTTAATTTTTAAACAAGCATTTTATTTTATTTCCTCACAGTTTTTTTAAATTATTAAGAATTAT
>MDSW01167540.1_pt1 | contig 13312 bp, 15 predicted proteins | sample 811171 | NCBI WGS metagenome assembly MDSW01 (sample SAMN05326641, study PRJNA326480) | marine metagenome | isolation source: seawater | place: Atlantic Ocean: North West | collected 2012 | reverse complement strand
AATGCTCTTTCAGCCATATTATAATCTCCTACTTTTAAAAAACTTGTAGCAAATTCATATTGTTCTTTTGGACTTCCTTCTGGTAAAATTTTTTCTTCGGACTCAAAAATTTCTGTAATTACTGTTTGGGTAGAGTCTATTGATTGTATAGATTGTGTTTCACTTTTATCAGTCATATCTTTATAAGATATGGAACCTAAATCTTGCGGTTGTGATGATCCAGGTAATATTTTATTTTCATTTAATTCAGGTTTTAAATTAGCTGAAGATGAATTAATTTCCATGTTATTTGTATTTAAATTACTTTCTAATTGTTGAAATCTAAATTGATTATCTGATTGAACTTTTGTTAATCTCGAAGATAATTTATCTAATTTAAAATTTATTTCCTCATATCTATTTGTTAAATCTTGAAATTGTTTCTCTATCTCAGAAAGTTTAAGCAAATGTCTTGTCAAAACTTCCTCTACATCATCTTTGTTTAATGAACTGTTATTTGATGAATTGTTAGAACTATTAGATGAAAAAGAGTCAGAATAAACCGCTCTTTCCAATGTTCTTAAATCTTTTTGAATGATTTCCAAAATTTCTTTAATGCCCTCAGTTTCAGAAAAGGAATTATTTATAATTATTGAGAAAAAAACTACCAAAAAAATTGTTATCTTCTTTACATAGTGAAACATAGTTCAATTTCTAATTAAAAAAATGGCAAAAAAAAGACCCTGTTTCAAATTTAAATTGAGACAGGGTCTTAAATTTTTTTTTGCTAATTAGCTTTTACTGTTACTGATCTTCTGTTTTTAGACCAAGATAGAGGATTAGAGCCAGAGTCAACTGGTCTTTCTTTCCCATAACTTATTACTGAAATTCTGTCAGCTGAAACTCCATAAGTCATTAGATAATCTTTTGCAGCATTAGCTCTTCTTTCTCCTAATGCCAAGTTATATTCTCTCGTACCTCTCTCATCGGCATGGCCTTCTATAACTACATTAACATTTGAATTTTCTCTTAACCAAGCAGCTTGTTTTCTTAAAGTGTCTCTTGATTTTGTTGTCAAAATTGATTCATTTGTTGCAAAGAATACTCTATCTGGAACACCTTTAGCTAAATACTCTACTGTATCTGTGCCTGTGTAAACATCTCCTTGTATTTGTGAGTCTAATGATGATGTTGTTGTTGTTTTTTTTGATGCACACGCTGAAACAACTAAACTTACAAGTATAACTAGAAAAGTATTTTTTAAAATATTGCTTAAATTCATTAATGCTCCTTAGTATTTTTTTAGAACTTTTTCACAACTAATTAGATGTTTCAAGCATAAAAATCAACTTAATTTGTTAAGATTTTATAAAAAATCAACTAATTGCTCAATAATGATGACCAAGATGGGTCCGAAGCATCCATCTCTGTGGATACCATTCTTTCATTATAACCAGTTAAATCAATGGACCATAATTTAGCACTAAATCCCTCTCCTTTATCATTAGTTTTGGTTTCTCTATAAAAAATAAGAACCCTTCCATTTGGAGCCCAAGAAGGTGCTTCTTGATAAAAATTTTCAGTTAATAATCTTTCTCCTTTTCCATCTGTTCTCATGACCCCAATATAAAATTTGCCTTTATGAAGCTTTGTAAAAGCAATTAAGTCTCCTCTTGGAGACCAAACGGGTGTTCCGTAGAGTCCCTTACCAAAAGATATTCTTTTTACATTAGATCCATCACTATTCATAACATAAATTTGTTGATAGCCGCTTCTATCAGAGTTAAATGTTATAAATTTACTATCTGGAGAGTAGGATGGCGACGTATCAATTGAAGGATGATTGGTAATTCTTTCAACTATTCTATTTTCTAAGTCCATTGTGTATATATCTGAATTACCATCTTTTGCAAAACTCATAATTATTTTTTTACCATCAGGAGAAAATCTTGGTGCAAAAGTCATCCCTGGAAAATCTCCAACCACTTCCTGAATTCCAGTTTCAATATCTAACAAATAAACTCTTGGTAAATTTTTAAAATAAGAAAGATATGTTACCATCTGATTTGTAGGATTAAATCTAGGTGTTAAAACAAGTTCATTACCTAAAGTTAAATATTTTGTGTTAAAACCATCTTGATCCATTATAGCAAGTTTTTTAATCCTCTGCGTTTTTGGTCCTTCTTCTGAAACATATATTATTCTAGTATCAAAATATCCTTTTTCACCAGTTAATCTTTCATAAACTTTATCCGTTATTATGTGTCCAACTCTTCGCCAATTATTCGGAACAGTGGTAAATGCTAGTGCTAACATCTCTCTGCCAGCCAAAACATCCCATAGTCTAAATTCTACTTTTAGTTTGTCACTTTCAATTGCAACATTGCCAGTAATTAATGCTTGAGCTTTAATCAATGACCAATCCTCAAACCGTGGTTTGAGATGTGCTATATCTGGCTTTTGTAAAAAAGCATCTTTGTTTAACGGATTAAATAATCCTGACTGTTTTAAGTTGTTTTCAATAACACCGGAAATTTCTGAACCAATATCAATTATATTTAATTTTTTTTCAAAAATATCTTTTGATTTTTTATTTTGCGAAAGTGGTGAAACAGCTATTGGTAAAGGGTTTAGATTACCTCTTGTAATATCGACCTCTATCAGAGAAAAGGAGTTTTTAATATTACACAAAAAAATGATCGAAATTATTCCTAAATATTTAATAAATTTCATTATCCTCCTAACATTTCTCTTGCATCAAAGTTCAATTGAAGATTTTTCCATCTTTCATATCCACTGGTAGGAACTTTTAGAGGTTGGCATAATTGAATGGCTCTTAAAGCACTTTCGGCTAACACTTTATAAAAACCTTGGCCAGGCATATTCATTCTTGCATGATCTAATATTTCTGTTTTAATCAATGTTCCATCAGGCTTTAATTTTAATTTAATTCTAACTAATAAATTTTCATTATATGGTAACCCCAAAGGTATACTCCAACAACCAAAAATTTGCGCTTTTAAAGCATCCTCTTCACCAAGAGTTAACTTTGATAAATTCATAGATTTGTCTTGTGATTGAGTAATTTTGTTTGATTTTTTATTTGTTTCTCCAAAATCCTCTTTTGATTTATCTATTAATGCAGCGATATTATTTGGATCAAATAACTCTTTTTTTTCAAATTCGGATACTTGCTTAACTTCATCGTCAGTAATTTCTGGTTTTTTTGTTTCTGTAATTTTTTTTAAATCTTTATTTTTTTCTTTTTCTTTTGAAGGTTTTTGATCCTTTTCTTCTTCAAATTGTACTTTTTCATTTTTTTGATTTGGTAAAGAAATAGACTGCAATTTTTCTTTTTTAACTTTTTTTATTTCATTTTTTGGAGTTGGAGATTTCTTAGGAGCCAATTCTTCTATTTTTTCAATTTTTTTTTCTAAATTAATTTTTTTATTTTCTTCCTTTTTAACTTTCTTTGGTGGTGCTTGTTCTGATATAAGTTTCTCATTTTTCTTTTTTGCCTTTTCAATTATTTTTTTTGCTTTTGGGGCATATGGAATATTTGTAAAAGTACCAATTTCAATTAATTCTACGGATACCAGAGGTGGAACGTCAATTGGTTTTTTTGCAATAAAAGGTAGAGTAAATATACTAAGCATTATAACGCCAATATGAAAACTAGATGAGATAAATAGACTTTTATACATTTATCTTTCTTTGTAAGGTTCGGATATAAGAGCAACCTTAGTAAATCCTGAACCTGATAACATTCCCATGATTTCAAGGACTCTTCCATAATTAATAGTTTTGTCTCCTCGTACAAAAATTCTTGTATCTGTTCTATTGTTCGATACAGCTAAAATTTTTGGAATTATTTTTTCGTATTCAACTTTAGTTTCTTGTATAAATATTTCGCCTTTAGAATTAATAGTTAAAGTTAAAGGCTCTGTTTCTTCAGGTAAAGTATCTGCAGAAGTTTCAGGTAAATCCACTTGTACACCTACTGTTAATAATGGAGCTGTAACCATAAAAATAATCAAAAGAACCAACATGACATCTACGAATGGAGTAACGTTTATTTCACTGATAGGTTCTTTTGCTGAATGTCTGAACTTGAAAGCCATTCTATATTATTGAAATGAATCTCTTTGAAAAATTTTCTAATTTTTGAGAATATTTTTTTGAATCATTGCTAAATTTATTGTAAGCAATTACCGCTGGTATAGCCGCTAACAATCCTAGAGCGGTAGCAAATAAAGCTTCGGCAATTCCTGGTGCCACAATTGCTAGACTTGTATTTCTCGATATAGCGATAGATTGAAATGAATTCATAATTCCCCATACTGTTCCAAATAAACCTATAAAAGGGGCTGTGGAACCAACTGTAGCAAGAAAAGTATAATTTTTATCGACAATGTTCATTTGTTTTTCAATATTAGCTTCTAGTATTCCGGTTAATCTTTCGCTTAAATTTGATCTAGATCTTGATTTTATAACTGTTTGCATTGTAGTTTTAAAAACTTGAGCCATTGGATCATTTATTGATGCAGGTAAATTATTATAAAATGTTTCTGCAGATTTAGACTTCCAAAACTTTTCTTCAAATTCTTCAGCTCCTTTGTTTATTTTTCTAAACATTCTAATCTTGTCAAAAATTATTGCCCAAGAATAAATTGAGCTAGCTATTAAAATTATAATCACAGATTTTACAATTATATCTGCTCTTATAAATAAACTTACAATTGAGAAGTCGGTATTGCTCGCAAGACCGACTGCTTGTGAAGTTATATCTGCTTCCATTTAATTGACTTCACACTAAAATGTGTCATGAATTTGGCTATAAATTTAATCTATTTATTCTTTTTTGTTATATTTTCATAAAAACTAGCAATTAATATTGCATCAGCTTTATTAGAGTCTTTTTTTTTTGATAGAATTGAAGAAATTTTTGGAAACATTTCAATTGCTTTAGTTCTACTTGCATCTTTTTGGGAATTTATTAATTCAAAATGTTTTTTCCATTTAGCTGGTCGAACAAAAAATAAAGGCAATTGCATTGCTGAGCAAATCCCCTTTATAACCCCAAATGACTGACCAAAGTTAAACATACTTGTTACACCTTGCCCGGGCATAGCTGAAACTTGTTCGACAACCACATTAATATTTTGTAAATCTTGATTTTTTATCCTAGAGGATATTTCATTAAAAATTTGTCGTCCATTAACTTGTCTTTTATTCTTTTTTCCTTCTGCCATTGTTGGCATATCAATTACATCTTTAACTTCTTCATTTTCAAAAAAACAGATTGCTCCATTTATTCCAGGATCTATTCCAATAATTAACATTTAATTTTCAAATTTAACATTAGTAAAAATATTTTGAACATCATCATTATCATCGAGTATCTCCAAAAATTTAATCATATTATTTTTATTTTCATTATTTAATGTAATCAAATTTAGTGGTCTCCATTCTAATTCTGTTGAAAGAAAATTTGAGATATTTTCTTCCAATTTTTTTTTAATTTCATAAATTTTGTTTACATCTGTATGTATTTCATGAAAATCTTTATTAGAAAAACATTCATTTACTCCAAGGTCAATTGACAAATTAAAGATTTTTTCATCACTTATCTCTCTTTTATCTAGTTTAATTACACCTGTTTGCTGAAAATTGTGAACAGCAGAGCCTTTTGTTCCAAGCCCTCCTCCATTTTTTTGAAATATAGTTCTAATTTTGGATGCAGTTCTATTTTTGTTATCGGTTAATGCCTCAACAATAACAGCTGTTTTGTATGGCCCAAATCCTTCATATCTAATATTTTCAAAATTTGAATTAGTATTTATCGAAGATTTATCAATAGCTCTTTCTATATTGTCTTTGGGCATATTAGCGGATCTTGCTGTTTGAATTGCAGATCTTAATCGAGAATTCATATCTGGATTTTTGTCACCTAGTTTAGCTGCAACTGTAATTTCTCTAGATAATTTTGAAAAAATTTTAGACCTTTGTTTGTCTGCTTTTCCTTTTTTATGTTTTATTCCAGCCCAATGAGAATGTCCTGCCATGATTTAGTATATTTTTTGCAATGCTCCACCAAATATTAAACTATTAACTTTATTTGCTAAACCGTTATTAGGATTTGCATTTACAATTAAACCAGCTAGAGAAGCTTCTCCCTTTGCGGGAAAATGTTTTTTGCTCTCTTTTTTAAAAAACCTATTAATAGAATTTTCCTTATCCATTCCAATGACAGAATTATAATCACCACACATTCCTGCATCTGTTAAATAAGCCGTGCCATTTGTTAAAACTCTTGCATCATTTGTTGGAATATGAGTGTGAGTTCCAACAACAAGAGTTGCAAAACCATCGAATATATGACCTATTGCCATTTTTTCACTTGTTATTTCTCCATGAAAATCTACTATCAAGAAATCAAATTGATCTTTAAGTTTGTTATTTTTTAAAAAATTTTTTGCAGATACAAAAACATCATCACATTTTTTCATAAAAATATTACCCATTAAATTTAATACTCCTATCTTAAATCCATTTCTTGATTTAAAAATTTCAAAACCCTTTCCGGGAGATTCATTTGTTAGGTTAAATGGTCTCAACAATCTATTTTGTGTAGATATAAAATTATAAGTTTCTTTTTGATCCCAAACATGATTGCCTGTTGTAATCACATCAACTCCTGAATTAATTAATTCAATAGTTATATTTTCAGTTATACCTACTCCTTCATTTGCAGCATTCTCACCATTTACAACAACAAAATCTATAGCTTTGTCCTTAATTATATTTGGTAAATTATCTTTGATAGATTTGCATCCAGACTCTCCAACAATATCTCCTAAAAATAATATATTCATTAATTGATATATTTTTCAGTTAAAATAAAATCCAATTTCATATCATAACTATTTATTGGTATTTTTTTTGCTTTTTGAAAGGAAAAAGCCAAACCAATTGTCAAAATTTTTTTTATTTTTTTTATTTTTTCAATATATCTATCATAATATCCTCCACCATATCCAAGTCTGTTGTTATGCATATCAAAAGCAACAACAGGAACAAGTATTATGTCGGGATAAACCTTTTTTTTTTGATATGGCTCGGGTACCCCAATTTCCCCCACATATGTTGGATGTTTAAAGGACCACTCAAAAAAATCCATTTCATTTTTTTTTTTATTACAGGTAATGAAATTTTATAACCAGATTGTTCTAATTTTTTTAAAATTTCAAAACAATCTATTTCATAATTTATTGGAAAATAAGCTCCGATTTTTCTTTTTTTCAGTAAATTTGGTTTTTTTAAGATATTTTTCAATAATGAAAAATTTATATCTAAAGATTTATATTTTTTTTTTCTATTTATTAAATTTATTTTTCTTAATTTATTTTTAAACACTATAGTAAATTATTGAACATTTTCTGTGTCATGTTTTTTTATAAAACTTTCAATCTCCATAGTTGCTTTATCAACCAAACTTTCATAGTTTGTTTTTTGAATATCTATCTCATTTTTAAGCCTTGATTGAGAGTCATTTAAATTTAAAATTTCTTTTTCTTTTAAATCTTTATAATCATAAACTAATGTTTTAAGTTCTTTGAATCTTTCTCTAATTTTTTTAATTTCAATTTTTTGTTGATCGATATTTTTTTTGGTTTCAAAGTACTCATCCATAACTTTTATTGAAGTAATTAGTAAAAGTTTATTTTCCCCAATATTACCGAGAGAAGTTTTAAGACTATCAAATTTTTTATTTAAATATAAAGATAATTCCTCTAAGTGCTCCTCTTGTCCATCTTCGCAGGAAAGCAAAAATTCTTTACCATTAAATTTTATATTTACATTTGCCATTTTTCTAATTCACTCATCAAACTATCTGTTTCTTGGTTTAATTCATCAATTTTTTCAGAAAATTCATCTTCTCTTTTTTTATCATTAATGCTTTTTTCTTCTAAATTTTTTAACCTACTTTTAAGATTTTCATTTATTTTTTCTAATGAGTCGTTTTTTTTCACCAACTCTAATTTTTCAATTTCTAATTGAGTTTTTTGTTTTTCTAAAACATTAAGTTCGCTCATTTGTTGTGGTTTGGATATATCCAACCGTTTTAATTCATTTAGAATTTCGTTAAGTTTTTTTTCTTTTTCATCAATTGTTTTCATATATATATAATTATATTATTAAATTGAATCACCCGAGTCTATACAGGATAAGTTTTTTGAATAAACATAATAAAATATTGGCTAACGCTATACGTGTTCTTTCAATGGATGCTGTTCAAAAGGCTAATTCTGGTCATCCAGGAATGCCTATGGGAATGGCGGATGTTGCAACCATTCTATTTAAATATTTTTTAAAATTTAACCCAAGAAATCCAAGTTGGCTAAATAGAGATAGATTTGTTTTGTCTGCAGGTCATGGTTCAATGCTTTTATACTCTTTACTTTATTTGACCGGTTACAAAAGTATTTCTTTAAAAAGTATTAAAAATTTTAGACAATTAAATTCTATATGTGCAGGTCATCCCGAATATAAACCTAACAGCGGTATTGAAACAACCACTGGGCCATTGGGTCAAGGTATTTCGAATGCGGTAGGTTTTGCAATTGGTGAAGAAATTTTAAAAAAAAAAATCGGAAAAAATTTTATTAACCATAAAACCTATGTTTTAGCAGGAGATGGATGTCTAATGGAAGGAATTAGTCATGAAGCAATGAGTCTTGCCGGTCATTTAAAACTAAAAAATTTGATTATGCTATTTGATAACAATTCAATATCAATAGATGGACCTACAACATTAGCAGTATCTGATAATTACAAAAAAAGATTTGAAAGTTATGGTTGGAATTATATTTTAGTAAATGGTCATAATGAAAATGAAATTTTTAAAGCTTTAAAAAAAGCACAATCATCTATTAAACCAACTGTAATTTCTTGTAAAACAGAAATAGGCTACGGTTCTCCTAATAAATCTGGGAAAGCATCAGCACACGGAAGTCCTCTTGGAGATAAAGAAATAGAATTAGTAAGAAAAAAATTGGACTGGAAATATAGTCCATTTGAAATACCTAAATATATATTAAATGAATGGAGAAAAATAGGACTAAAGGGAAGTAAATCTGAAAAAACTTGGAACAAAAATTATAAAAAAATAAAGATGAGGTTTGAAAAAAAATTAAAAAATAAATTTTTAAATTCAATAAAAAAAGAAATAATAAATGCAACTAAAGAAATAAAAAGTATAGCTACTAGAAAATCATCAGAATTATTATTAGCCGCCATAGTTAACAATTGTAATACACTAATAGGAGGTTCTGCTGATTTAGCTGGATCAAATAATACTAAAACAAAGTATCATAAAATTATTAAGCCAAATGATTTTAGTGGAAACTATATTCATTATGGTGTTAGAGAACATGCGATGTGTGGAATAATGAATGGCCTATCTCTGCATAGTAATTTTATTCCTTACGGAGGAACATTCTTGATTTTTTCTGACTATTGTAAACCATCAATTAGATTGGCGGCAATGATGAAACAAAGAGTTATTTACGTAATGACACATGATTCAATCGGGTTGGGTGAAGATGGACCAACACATCAGCCTGTTGAACAGTTAACTGGCTTGAGAGCAATTCCAAATTTAAATGTTTTAAGACCCGCGGATAGAGTTGAAACCATAGAATGTTGGGAGTTGGCACTAAAAAATCCCAATACTCCTAGCGTCCTTTCTTTAACAAGACAAAATCTTAATCCTGTTAGAACAAAATATTCAAAGTACAATAAATGTGCTCTTGGCGCATATGAAATATTAAGAACCAATAAAAAAATTGATTTAACTATAATCGCTAGTGGTTCAGAAGTTAACTTAGCTATAGAAACTGGCCATAAATTAGCCAAATATAAAATATATTCAAAGATTATATCGATGCCTTCTCAAGAAATATTTGAATTACAATCAAAATCATATAAGGAAAAAATTTTAGGTGAAACAAATTATAAAATATCAATAGAAGCTTCATCAACAGAAAGTTGGGGTAAATTTGTTGGAGAAAATGGATTATCTTTTGGGATTAATGATTATGGAAAAAGCTCACCTTACAAAGATGCATTTAGATACTTTGGTTTAACAAGTGAAAATATAGCAATTAAAATAAAAAAAAAATTTAGTAAATAAAAATGAGTATAAAAATTGGAATAAATGGTCTTGGAAGAATTGGAAGAATGATCATTAGATCAATTGTTGAGAATAAAAATCGTAATATACAAATTAAACATATTAACAACAGAACAGATACAAAAAATAGTAGCCAATTATTAAAATATGATTCTATTCATGGAAAATTTAATGCGGACATTAATTTTAATGAAAAAAACTTATTTATTAACAAAAAGAAAATATCTTATTCTAGAGAAACAGAATTAAGTAAAATCAATTGGAAAAAACATGATGTAGATATCGTTTTAGAATGTACTGGAAAAAATAATTCGAAAGAAAAATCTAACCAACATATAAAAAATGGTGCAAAAAAGGTATTAGTCTCTGCTCCATGCAAAAATGCAGATAAAACAATAGTATATGGAGTAAATCACAATTTAATAACAAAAAAAGATTTAATAATATCTGCAGCCTCTTGTACTACAAATTGTCTAGCGCCAGTAGCTTATGTCTTAAACAAAAAATTTAAAATAGAAAAAGGTTTTATGACAACTATTCATTCCTATACTTCAGACCAAAGAATTTTGGATAATTCTCATAAAGATTTTAGAAGAGCAAGATCAGCTGCACAGTCTATTATTCCAACTTCTACAGGTGCCTCCAAAGCTCTTGGCGAAATTATACCAGAGCTAAAAGGTAAGCTTGAAGGTTTAGCATTTAGAGTTCCGACTCCAAATGTTTCTCTTATAGATTTAGTTTTTTATTCAAGTAATAAATTATCTATTAGTAAAATTAACCACTCATTCAAAGATGCCTCAAAAAAAGAATTAAAAAATATTCTAGAATTAACAGATGAAAAATTAGTTTCAATTGACTTTAATCATAATCAATGTTCTGCAATTGTAGATTTATCCCTTACTAATGTAGTTGGAGACAGAATGGGCAAAGTTTCAGCTTGGTATGATAATGAATGGGGTTTTGCAACTAGAATGTGCGATTTAGTGAAATATATTCATAATATTTAATATTTATGAAAAATATTTTAGATGAAAATTTAACATTAAAGAATAAAAAAGTTTTGTTGAGAGTCGATTTAAATGTGCCAATGAAAAATGGTTCTATAACAGAGTCATCTAGAATTGAAAAAATAATCCCGACTATTAAAATACTAATTGAAAAACAAGCAAAAATTATAATTTTATCACACATTGGTAGACCCAAGGGAAAAGTTGTAAAAGAAATGACTTTAGAACCTATTTCAAAAAAATTATCTTCTTTAATAAATAAAGAAATTATATTTTATAAAAATAAAATTAATAAAAATACTATTTCGGAAATTGATAAAATTCCAAATGGTTCAATAATGATGTTGGAAAATATTAGATTTAATGAAGGAGAAGAGTCAAATGATAATTCATTTTCAAAAAAACTATCAAAACTAGGTGATATTTATGTTAATGATGCTTTTTCATGTTCTCATAGATCTCATTCTTCGGTTGTGGGAATAACAAAATATATTCCCTCATATTTTGGTATACAAATTACAGAAGAAATTGAAGCATTAACAAAAATTACTTCTGAAATAAAAAAACCAGTTACACTTATTATCGGGGGATCAAAAATATCTACTAAAATAAATATTATAAATAACTTAATAAAAAAATTTAATAATATAATTATTGTGGGTGGAATGGCTAATACAATGTTACAACATACTGGATATAAAGTGGGAAAATCATTATGTGAAAAAAATTGTGAATCTTTGATTAAAAAAATTTTAGAAAATTCAATAAAGTATAAATGCAATATAACACTACCAATGGATGTTGTTGTTTCAAATAACATTGAAGGTTTAGGATCAAATAAAAACATTAAAAATGTAAAAAACAACGAGATGATTTTAGATATTGGTCCAAAAACAATTTTATTAATTAAAAAAATAATTGAAAAATCAAATACAGTATTATGGAATGGTCCTGCGGGATATTTTGAAAATCCTAATTTTGAAAACGGTACCAAAGAAATTTTGGAAATAATTTCTAAAAAAACATTAAATGATGACTGTTTTTCAGTTGCCGGGGGTGGAGAAACAGTAGCTGCTATAAATAAATTTAAAAAAACAAATTCTTTTAAATTTGTTTCAACTGCTGGTGGAGCATTTTTGGAACATCTTGAAGGAAAAACTCTACCTGGTATAAAAGCAATAAATTGATAATGACCGAATTAAATAATATAGCATTAAAAATTATTAGCAATGGACAAGGAATATTGGCCGCTGATGAAAGCACTGCAACAATGACCAAGAGACTTGAAAATGTTAATGTTGAATCAAATTCTCACAACAGATTAATATTTAGGGAAGCTCTCTTTAGCTCAAGTAGCATGAAAGATTGTATTGGTGGAGTAATACTTTATGATGAGACTATAAGACAATCCAGTACTAAAGGTTGTAAAATTTCTGAATTAATTTCTGAGTCAAGTGCAGTGACAGGAATAAAAGTTGATACAGGTGCAAAAACTTTGGCAAATTCTACACAAGAAAAGATTACCGAAGGACTTGATGGTTTAAGAGAAAGATTAAAAGAATATTACAAGCTTGGTGCAAGATTTACTAAGTGGAGAGGCGTATATACAATATCTAATATATATCCAAGCAAATTATCAATTGTATCAAATGCTCATGCTCTTGCCAGATATTCAGCATTAGCACAGGAGAGTGGCATGGTACCGATTGTCGAACCAGAAGTTTTAATGGACGGACATCATACAGCCGAAGATTGTTTGAAAGTAACATCTGAAGTTTTAAAAGTATGTTTTGAACAGCTTGAAATTCATAAGATTGACTTAAAAGGTATTATTTTAAAACCTAATATGATTTTGCCTGGATCAAATTCAGACAAAAAAATTTCCAATGAAGAAGTTGCTAAACTTACTTTAAAATGCCTGAAAGACAATGTTCCAGCAGAAGTGCCAGGAATAGCATTTCTTTCTGGTGGGCAAACTGAAATTGAAGCAACTGAAAATTTAAATTTAATAAACTTAAATAACAATACAAGCTTTATTATGACATATTCCTATGGAAGAGCTCTTCAGCAAAGTGCTCTTAAATTTTGGTCTAAAGACATTTCAAATATTGAAGGAACCCAAAGTATTTTT
>MDSW01111373.1_pt1 | contig 13313 bp, 12 predicted proteins | sample 811171 | NCBI WGS metagenome assembly MDSW01 (sample SAMN05326641, study PRJNA326480) | marine metagenome | isolation source: seawater | place: Atlantic Ocean: North West | collected 2012 | reverse complement strand
TATAATCGCTGAGGCTGGTGTAAATCATAATGGCTCCTTAGATATTGGTAAAGCTTTAATTGATGTTGCGGCAGATTCAGGAGCTGATGCTGTTAAATTTCAAACTTTCAAAGCTTCTGAATTGAATACGAAAAAAGCCCCAAAATCATCATATCATATTGAAACAACTGGAAGCGATAGTAGAGGATCATGGTATGATTTGTTGAAAACGCAAGAGATGTCATATTCCATGCATGAAGGCTTAATTGAGCATTGCAATAAAAGAGATATAATTTTCATGAGTACACCTTATGGACATGAAAGTGTTGATATATTAATTAAGTTGCGAGTTCCAGCGATTAAAATAGCATCAACAGACACAAATAATATTCCTTTTCTAAAATATGTTGCTGAAAAGAAACTACCTATTATATTATCATCAGCGATGTGTAATATGAAAGAAGTCATTGATGCTGTAAATACTATTAAAGAATATGACAATAATAAAATAGCTATGCTCCAATGCACCGGTAATTATCCTGCCCAATTAGAAGACTCAAATCTATTAGTTTTAAAATCATACGAAGAAAAACTTAATTGTATCATTGGTTTATCAGATCATACATTAGAAAATATTAACCCTATTGCTGCTACAGCGATGGGAGCAAAAATTTATGAAAAACATTTTACCTTAGATAAAAATATGGATGGTCCAGATCACCGAATGTCACTATCCCCTAATGGGCTAGTAGAATTAGTAAAATCAATACGATTAACGGAACTCACCCTTGGAAAATCAGAAAAGAGGGTACTGAAAAGTGAAGAGGAAAATAGAATCAAATTAAGGAAGAGTATAGTTTCAACCTGCAATATAAGAAAAGGTCAAAAAATAGAAAAAAAAATGGTAGCAATAAAAAGGCCTGGCACCGGCATTGAGCCGAAAAAAATTGAAAAGGTCATAGGTAAAAAAGCTACCGAAAACATTAAGGTTGATACTATTTTAAGTGAGGATATGATTGAATATAAAAAATACTAACTTGGTTATCATCGGTGCTGGTGGCTTTGGAGTAGAAGTCTATGGTATTATAGATAAAGATTTATATAATGTTATTGGTTTTTTTGATGATAAAAATAACATAAAAAATCTACCTTTAAAGATCATTGGTCATGAAAAAGACATAGTTTCATTAAGTAAAAATCACAAAATCAAATATGGGGTAATTGCAATAGGTGATTCTCATAAAAGGTTTGAAATACACAATTTATTAATGAAAAGTGAAATAAATTTTCCAAATGTTATAGATAGTTCATCAAGAATAGTTAACTCAGAAATTGGAATTGGTTCAATTATATATCCATTTTCAGTTATTATGTCAAAATGTTTAATTGGAGATTTTACTTTAATAAACTCTGGTGTGACTATTGGCCATGACACTCGTATTGGAGATTATTGCAATGTAAATCCTGGGGTTAACATTGCTGGTAAAGTCTCTATTGGCAATCGAACTTTAATTGGAATAGGCTCAATAATAAGAGAGGGTGTAAATATCGGTAATGATGTAATAGTAGGGGCTGGAAGTTTAGTTCTAAATGATGTTAAAGATAAAAGTACAGTCTTTGGTAGCCCAGCAAGAATGAAGTGAAAGAAATATGAAAAACTTAGCAATATCGACCACATTCACATCAGATAATTCTTCCCTGCGTGAGGCATTAGAATTATGTAGATCCATTGATATTGAATTTATTGAGTTGGGTTCTAATCATAAATATGAAAAAAACTATGATTACATTAGGGAATATAGTTATAAATACTTAGTACACAATTATTTCCCGATACCAGAGAATTCTTTTGTGGTTAATATTGCATCTTTGAATAGTGCAATTAGATCTAAAAGTATAGCACATTTGAAAAACGCTATAGATTTCTGCAATGATAGTGGTGCTCACCTTTATACATTTCACCCTGGTTTCTTGACAGACCCAGATGGTGCCAGCTTAAACTCAAGTAACTATGATTTTTTATGGAATGATAATCATTTAAATCAAGATAGTTATGCAAAAGCGATAAATAATTTTTATAGGTCTTTGGATATAATCATTCCATATGCTCAATCTGCTGGAGTTTGTATTGCAATAGAATCAGAGGGCTCAATATCAAAAAAAGATCATTTGATAATGCAAAATCCTGAGGAATATCTAAGATTAATGGAATTATATAGCCCAGAAGAAATAAAAGTGAATTTGAATGTTGGACATTTAAACTTAGCTTCTAAAGCATATAGTTTTAGTCGATTTGAATTTGTAGAAAATATCTATCACTATTTAGTTGCAATTGAGTTTAGCCATAATGATAGAAAAACAGATCAACACCTTCCAATTAAATTTGATCAGTGGTACATTGATTTAATGATGAGTGATAAATACCTTAACATTTATAAAATATTGGAATATAGAAATACGGATATAAAAATTATCAAAAAAAATATTCAAATGATTAGAAAGAAGTATAATGAGTTTCAAATATCTCAATAGGATTATTTTTTCGCAAGATTTGGCGATAAAAGAGGTTTTAAAACGATTTAATGAAACTGCTATACATACAGAACATAGCGGGTTTGGAATTATCATTAATGGAAATAATAAATGCATTGGTGTCGTCTCCGAAGGAGATATTAGAAGAAAAATAATCGATGACACCTCAATATCAAAGCCAATCAAAGTAGCAATGAATAAAAATTTCAAATTCATAGTAAACGGAGATAGCAGTCACAAAATACTTAGACAATTTGATAAAAAGGTTAATGTTTTACCTGTTTTAGATAAGGATGGATCAGTGGTCGATCTGTGTAAATATTCAGATTTTGTTGTATCCGCTAGGTCAAATATGAAAATTATCAGAGCTAAAGTTCCTGTTAGAGTTAGTTTTTGTGGAGGCGGCACTGATATGAGTGATTATATAAATGATAATTCTGCTTTAATTTTGTCATCAACTATCAATAAGTACTGCACTGCTTCTATTTTAGTAAGAGAGGATAATGAAATACATATTGCAAGCAAAGATTTAAATTTAAAGTATAGTGCAAAAAATATTGATGAAATTGAATTTGGTGATAGTCTTGACTTAATAAAGGCTGCTATCAAGATTATGCAACCAAAATTCGGGTTTGAATTAGAGACTTATGCAGAGTTTGAACCAGGGACTGGTCTTGGTGGATCATCTTCTTTGGTTGTTTCAGTAATCGGCGCACTGAATTATTTTCGAAATGAAAATCAATTGGATTTATATGAAATAGCTGACATAGCATATCAAGTTGAGAGAATCGACATGAACTTTTTTGGTGGCTGGCAAGATCAATATGCGACTACTTTTGGTGGATTCAATATGATAGAATTTAGAAAAAATGAAGTAATAGTTAATCCGATTGAATTAAAAAGACAGACTCTTCTTGAATTGGAGTATAACCTTATGTTTTTCAGAATTGGAGGAAATAGAAATTCTAGTGATATTCAGAAATCATATATGGATGACTTGCCAAATAAGAAAAAATATTTTAAGAAAATGACAATTCTTACTGCTCAGATGAAAGAATCTTTACTAAAAGGAGAAGTAAAAACATTTGGAGATTTATTGCATCAATCTTGGCTCATGAAAAAAGAACTAAATGAGAGGGGTGTAACAAATACATTGATAAATGATTGTTATAAAATAGCAAAAGATTTAGGAGCATTAGGTGGGAAGATTTTGGGCGCTGGAGGTAGCGGGTATTTACTTATATATTGTTCTCCATTGTTTCAGAAAAAAATAATAGAAAAGTTTAACACTCTTGGGGTATTTCAAGAACCAATCAAATTTTGTAATAATGGTCTTGAAGTATGGTCAACTAAAAGATAATATAAAAACATGAAAAAAATACTTATAACTGGTGGAGCAGGGTATATAGGCTCTGTTTTTACTCCAGCTTTATTAAATGATCATTATGCTGTCACTGTTCTTGATAATTTTATGTATAATCAGAATACCTTATTAGACGCATGTCATCATTCAAATCTTAAAATTGTACATTCTGATGTTAGAGATGAAGAAAGATTGAAAGAGGAGATAAAAAAGAATGATATAATAATACCTCTTGCTGCAATTGTTGGTGCACCTGCCTGTGATAAGGATAGAGCTTTATCAACAGCGGTAAATCAAGTCCAAATAGAAAACATAGCCAGTTGGACTAGTAAAAATCAAATGGTTTTATATCCTGTCACTAATAGTGGCTATGGAATAGGAGAAAAAGATATTTATTGTAATGAAGAGACTCCTTTAAATCCCATTTCTCATTATGGAAGAACAAAAGTTTTAGGAGAGGAATCATTATTAGAATCAGGTAATGCCGTCACATTTAGGTTGGCTACTGTATTTGGTGCATCACCTAGAATGAGAATGGACTTATTAGTTAATGACTTTGTATATCGTGCCTTTAAGGATCGATTTATCGTTCTTTTTGAATCAAATTTCAAAAGAAACTACATTCACATTCAGGATATTGTATCAGTTTTCATTCATGCAATTGATAATTATGACAATATGAAAGGTAAACCTTATAATATTGGTTTAAGCGAAGCTAATCTCTCTAAAATGGAACTATGTGAAAAAATTAAATCCCATATTCCTGATTTTCATATTTTTGAATCTGATATTGGCAAAGACCCAGATAAGAGAGACTATATTGTGAGTAATGAAAGGATTGAAAAAACTGGATGGAAACCAAAATATTCGATAGATGACGGTATCACTGAATTAATAAAAGTCTACTCCTTTCTAAATACTAGTCATTATAATAATTTATAGGACGTTTTTCATTGCATAGGATAGGGATATTCCAGGGAAGATTAGTAGATGACGAAAACGGAGAAATACAATCATTTCCTAAATCTAATTGGAAGGCTGAGCTTGAAATTGCAAAATCAAATCATTTTAATTTAATTGAGTGGGTAATTGATAATTATTATAAAAAAAATCCTATTTTATCAGGTGAAGGCATTAGTTTAATCGAAAGATGCATAGATAGATTAGATAACCAAATCTTGATACATTCTGTTTGTTGTGATTTTCTAATGAATTATCCTCTTTTGATTGATACTAAATCAAACCAAAAAATGCTTGATATTATTAATTATTTAATAGATGTTTCTTCTGAAAGGTTACATATCCAATACATAGAATTACCTTTAATTAAAGCATCAAGATTGAGCGTTAATAACTATGAAGCATTTTCCAATTTTATTTTATGCATTGATAATAAATTAAAATTGAAAAATATAGGGATTGCTATCGAAGTCGATTTAAAACCAAACCGAGTTTATGATTTATGCGAAAATTATCTTAAAGGGACCAACTGTTTCATTAATTATGACGTTGGGAATAGTGCATATTGGGGATACAATATGATTGAAGAATTAGAGCTATATGGAAAATATATAAAAACAATTCACATTAAAGACTGTACCCCAGAATTATACTCAGTTGATTTGGGTGAGGGTAATGTTGATTTCAAATCATTTTTTAAGAAACTCAAAGAAATTAAATTTAAAGGTGATTTTATTTTACAAACAGCAAGAGGTAAAGATCATATTGATACAGCAATCAAGCATCGAAAATTTGTCAATTCATATATTAGAAAGTACCTGATATAACTTTTGGATTTAGGTTTAAAAAATAAAGTCTTTATTGTTACTGGCTCATCTCGGGGAATCGGTTTCAGCATTGCAAAGATGTTGCTTGACGAAGGGGCGCGAGTAGTAATAAATGGAAGAGTTAAAAAACCTCTCTTAGATTCCTATTATGACCTTAAAAAACTAAATCAAGACAATGTTGATTACTTCAAGGGTGATATTAGCAAAACCTCAACTATACACCAATTAAAGAATTTCACATTAAAAAAATGGTCATCTATAGATGGTATAGTTGCTAATGCCGGGCAATTGATAGAGCTTTCCGATAAAATAAATTTTGAAGTGGATGAACTGGCTTGGTTTATGAAAAATAACTTTTATTTATCACATAGTCTGATCAATGAATTCACAAATGAACTTCAAAAAAGTTCTGGTTCAATAGTCATAATTGGTTCAATTGCAGGTTGTGATAGTTTGGGCGCCCCAGTACCTTATTCTGTAGCAAAAAGTTCATTAAAAATGTATACAAAATCTATGGCTGATATTTTAGCAAAAGATAAAATAAGGTTAAATCTAGTATCGCCGGGAAACATTCTTTTCGATGGTGGTAATTGGGAACGTAAGCTTAGAGAAAATAAAGAAGAAGTTGAAAAATACATCAAAACTCATGTGCCTTTGAATAAATTTGGCGTTCCTGAGGACATTGCAAATATGGTATCATTCTTATTATCTAATAGGTCAAACTTTATAACTGGTTCAAATTTTGTTATTGATGGTGGGCAGACAAGGTCAAATTAATGGTTGATTTAGATTACAAAAATAATTTTAATCTATCAAAAAAGGTAATAATTGTTACAGGTGGAGCCGGATTGATTGGCTCTAATATTTTAAAAGGTATAATTGATCTTGAAGGGATACCAATAGTTTTTGATAATGATCAAAATAAACTTAAAGCTATAAAAAAGGATGAAAAACTTAAAAATCTTAAAAGTTTCAATATTGATTTACTAAATGAAGAAGAAATAAAAGATTCTGTTAATAACATAGTAAATGATGTTGGTAGGATCGACTGTTTAATTAATGGTGCGGCGTTTGCAATGGGTCAATTGAAAAACTCGAAAAACAATTATTTTGAAGATTACGAAAACTATCCAAGAGAGTTATGGAGTAAGGCAATTAATGGTAATCTAGATTGTATATTTTTAATGTGTAAAATAGTTGGAAGTGTTATGAGAAAACAGGGGTTTGGTAGAATTGTAAATATAGCCTCTGATGTTGGGGTTATATCACCAGACCACAGAATTTACAAACCGAACCCCAAATATGATTATAAAGGTGTTGATTTTAATACACCGGCATCTTACTCGGTTTCAAAATCCGGTGTCATAGGGCTTACTAGATATTTAGCAACATACTGGGCTAGCTCAGGATTAAATGTTAACTCTGTTTCCCCCGCTGGAGTATTTAATAACCATGATAAAAAATTTGTTGAGCAACTTGCTGAAAGAATACCGATGGGTCGTATGGCAAATGTTGAAGAAGTTGTTTCACCGATACTATTTTTATGTTCAGAAGCTAGTTCTTTTATAAACGGGGCTAATATAATGATAGATGGTGGAAGGTCGATATGGTAATAGAATTCTATATTAAAGTATTTTGATTTTTAAATCTTGTACAACTAAAAGAAGATATTAGGAGGTAAAATTGAAAAAAAACATACCTTGGGTAAATAGATCTATTATTTATAATGATAAAGAAATCGATGCCGTAGTTGATGCCATGAATAACGCAACGCCATTGACTCAAGGTAAATATTTAGATTTATTTGAGCATAGTTTTAAAAGTTATTTGCCAGTAAATCATGCTTTTGCAGTAAGTAATGGTTCAAATGCGCTTGATTTATCAGCTATGTTATTAAATGTCCGTAAAGGGGATGAGATTTTAATTCCTGCTCATACATGGTGTGCCACAGCAATATCATTTGCTAGATTGGGAGCTAAAATAGTTTGGGTAGATATAAACCCTGAAACTTTTGTAATGGATTTAGAAACTATAGAAAGAGCTGTTACTTCGAAAACAAAAGCTTTAGTTGTTGTCCATTTGTATGGGTTAATGTGTCCGATGGATGATATAGTTGATTTTTGCAGATCAAGAGATATTGCTATCATTGAGGATTGTGCTCAATCTTTAGGCTCCAAAATTGGTGGAAGGAATTGTGGTACATATGCTGATATTTCGATATTTAGTTTTCATGCAAATAAGAATTTCACTACTCTTGGCGAGGGAGGGATGATAACTGTCAATTCAGATAAATATGCTAAGGAGATTTATTTATTAAGGCATAACGGTGTGGATGCTTTTGAAACTGATGGTGATTTTTACTGGAAACCAGCAATGTCCAACATAACATATACAGATAAAGGTATATGGCCCTTCAATTTTTCTATTGGGGAGGTTCAATGCGCTGTTGGATATAAGCTAATGGAAAGAATAGATGACCTAAATGATAAAAGGAATAATAGGGCAAATAAGTTTATAAATGCTCTAGAAAATATTGATGTGTTTAAGTTCCAAAAAATACCTAAAAATTATTACAGCGCTTATCATTGTTTGGTTGCTTATTATGATAAGCAAAAATCAGACATATCCAGAGATAAGTTCATGCTTCATCTCTGGAAAAAGTATGGTGTCCAGACCATAGTCCAAAATTGTCCTCTTTACAGGTACCCACTTTTTATTGAAAATGGTTTAGGTGACCATAATTGTCCAAATACGGAAGAATTTTTTGATAATATGATTTCATTCCCTTTTTATGTTTGGATGCCTAACGATTTATTTGATTACATGATTGATTCTGTATTAAATACTTTTAGAGACTTAAATTAAAAAAAAATTCTAAATACATAATATTTACAATTTTTAAATAATCAAAAAACAATACTCCCTAATTTATTTGGATTATTTTATTATTTTCCAATCATCAAGTAATCTATATTTTATATCAGTTTAATCATTTACAGACATAGTATAAGAATTATAATTATAAATTTAAAAAAGCAATGGATAGTAGAAGTGTTATTTGTTTAATTTGTTGCAGAGGTGGGTCAAAGGGAATCGCTGACAAAAATATTAAGGATTTTAATGGCAAACCTATGCTGGCTTGGACTTTGCTCAACGCGTTTGAGAGTGAAGTTTTTGATAAAATATATCTTTCAACAGACTCAGAATTAATAGGACAGATTGGTGAAAAATATGGTGCTATAGTTCCAGGCCTGAGACCAGATTATTTAGCGACAGATGATTCAGACCAGTTTGATACCCACTCGTATGTTTTTGAAAAATTAGGAATTAGTGATAAAAATTCCATTGTATGTATATTGAATAATAATCCTCTAATAAATAGTAATATTATTTCAAGGGGGTACAAGAAATATGTTGAAAATAATTTTAATCAAATGGTAATTGACTCAGTCGAAATTGAGGGTGACTACCATAGATTTAAGCATATGGGTATGAAAAATAGAATATTGAAACCACTAGATGAAATAGGTTTCAAAAATTTTAACATTAATAGACAAACCTTATCAAAAAGCTATGTTTGTATATTTAACATGAGATGGGCAAACCCATCTGAATTACAATCATTTGATCAATTTAAAAAAAAGATATTAGAAAATGGTGTATTACCATTATTTCTCAAAAAATATGAAAATATCGATATCGATGATATAGAAGATTTTAAAATTGCAGAAACTATCCATAAACATTTTTACAAGAATAAATGATTCCGATTTTCGAGCCATATTTCAAAGGTAATGAGAGAAAGTACTTGATTGATTGTATTGATACCACTTGGGTATCTAGCCAAGGAAAATATATTTTAGAGTTTGAATCTAAACTAGCAGAATTTCACGATATGAATTATGGTATTGCAACTTCTAATTGCACGAGCGCATTACATTTAGCTCTAAAAGCACTTGGTATTGGTCCAGGAGATGAGGTCATATGTCCTGCATTAACATTTATATCACCTGCGAATATGGTTTCACTTACTGGAGCTAAATTAGTGCTAGTCGATATTGATAGAACTACTTTGACTATTGATCCTTTGCTTATTGAAAATAGCATTACAAAAAAAACTAAAGCAATTATTGTTGTGCATCAATTTGGTCATGCATCTCATATGGATGAAATAATGGAATTAGCAAAAAAATTCAAATTAAAAGTAATTGAAGATAATGCAGAAAGCATTGGTGCGAGATATAAAGGGCAATTGCTCGGAACTATCGGAGACATATCAACAAACAGTTTTTTTGGAAATAAAATAATTACTGCAGGTGAAGGTGGGGCAATTATAACAAATAATAAGGAAATTGCTGACAAATGTCGCCAAATGAGAGATCATGGTATGAATAAGAACAAAAAATATCATCATTTGTATGAAGGGTACAATTATAGAATGACAAACTTACAAGCAGCAATTGGGTTAGCACAGACAGAATATTTGAACCAAATTTTAAAAAAAAGAAAAAAGCAAATGGAGGTTTATTATAGAAAATTAACTGATGTTAATCACATTCATTTGCGTGAGTTTGCCAGCTGGACTGACCCAGTTAATTGGTTAATTACCATAAGAATTGGTAAAAAACATAATAGAGATGATCTAATTAAACATATGAGACTTAATGGTGTCGAATGTAGGCAAATGATTTTCCCTGTACACTATGCTGAACATTTTAAGTCACAATTTAGAAAAGGACAATTTCCAGTAGCAGAAGAGATATCATTGCAATCGCTTCACTTACCCAGCTCCACTGGACTCAAAAAAAGTGAAATTAGCCACGTTGTTAATAGTCTTAAAAAGTTCCTTACCTAACTTGTAATATGAAAAACATTGTATTCCTTCCTTCGCAAGAATCATCATTTCATGAATTTCTTTACTATGCTAATCGAATAAAAAAAACGACAAAGCATAGTTGTCAATTTTTTTTACCTAAAATAAGTTTAATTAAATATGAACACATATTACAAAATCATGACATTAACTATTATGTGCCAAAAAATTATCGAAACAATTTGGTATCCTATTTTGAAAAAATTATAGGATTTATTTTTCAAAAAATTAGTATCATTAGAAAATTAGACCATATGAAGAATAGCATTATTTTTATGTTGAGAAAACTTGAAGTGAAATCATTTTTAAAAAAAAATGAAGCTAATATTGTAGTTCTTGCCGATGACCGTGTTATGGCTAATTTTTATAATACATCATTTTTAGTAATCTGTAAGGAATATAAAATTCCAACTCTTATACCACCATGGGCTAATTTTTCTGGGAAAAATAGGATGCTACAACATAGAAGGAATAATAAGAATTTATTCTTGGCTACTGATTGCGAAATACCAGAGAATCTAATTCAAGGGGAAAAAAATAAATATAGGATATACGATATGGATATTTACAAAGTACTAAAATCCCATAAAATATTTCCAAAAAACCCTTTAGCAGTTGGTGGGGGGCTAGCAAGCAATGTTTTTACTGCTTCAAAAAATGAAAAATCTAGATTGGTTAAAGCAGGTATAAATAAAAACAAAGTATATATTTCAGGAAATCCAAGGCATGATGTCTTATTTAACTTTCAAAATGATAAAGAAAAATTAAAAGATGAAATACTATTAAATCACACTCATCTAGAAAAAAATAAAAAAAATATTTTATTTAATGTTCCAGCACTTTTTGAAGATCAGTTCTCAAGTTTGGATAATGCACTAAAATATTATAATGACATTTTTGATGTAATTACAAATTTAAAACAAAATGTAATCCTATCATTTCACCCTAAAATGAAGATGAACTTGTATGGTAATTTATTAAAAAGATATAATTTGAAGATAATTGATTACAAAATTGAAAAACTCATTCCAATATCTGATATATACATAGGACTATATTCAACAATAGACCAATGGTCTATTCTATGCAAGGTTCCTGTAATAATCCCTGATTTCCTTAATCTTAATTATAAAACGTATGATCATTTTAAAAGTATTAAGAAAGTTTTTAATAAATTTGACCTTAAAAATGAAATGGAAAATTTTTTAAATAAAAATTGTCGTAGTGACAGGTTACAGATATTAGAAGAAGATTCAAAAAAACTTTATCCATTTGATGGTAGATCTGAAGAACGTTTCATTAAAGGACTTTTGTCTATTTCAAAAAAATGATATTAAATAAACTAAATGGATTATTACAATGTATTTATTTTTGATGAAAGCTCGTAATATTATTCATTATCTATTTTTTAGTTTTTATTAATTGTATTTTGTTATACGCTTTATGTTAAAGAATGTATTAATTTTTTATTCATTTACCTCAATTATTTGTGCATGCAGACTTTGGTATGTAATCCCTCTTAATAACCAAAATATGTTTCATAATGAGCTTGATTTACAAATTTTTCAAGGTGAATCAGAATATTTTCAACTTTTAGGAAATGATTTTGAATCGTGGTCACTTTTTTTTTATGATCAAAATCATCAGATGAATGATGTTTATAGATCTGGAATATCCGCAAGCTCTGACTCAAACTATCAGAGTTTCATTAATAATGTAATCAATTATGATGGGAACTTGGAATTTTTTGGTGGTCACTTGCGAAGTCCTTCATCAGGAGCATATGACATTATTAACCCACATCCATTTTTTTTCAATACAGATAATAAAACTTACTCTCTCATTCATAATGGCACAATATCCAAATCAATTTTATTGTCATTGATTACTGAAAATGGTAGCGATAGTACTTGGATTATTAATAATCCGCCAAATACGTATAATGATCAATTTTGGTATCATGATAGCGGGTGGGCAAATGTAGTGGATTCCGAACTGTTACTACTTTGGATAATGAAAAATATAGCATCTAATGAAAACACAGATTTAGAAAATATAATTTTTAGTATTCAGGAATTAGAGGTTGCCACTCCAAATGCTGAAAAGAATTTTATACTTTCTGATGGTGAATATGCATATGCGTATCGATCAGAAAATGATGATAATCCTGATCTATATTTTTCAGATACAACCTCATTTTTTTTCAAGATTCCTTATATAAACCAAACCACATTGCTATAATGAGCCAAATACCTGTAAATACAATTGCTGAAGAGCTCAATTGGATATCGTTTGATAATGAATCATTAATGACAATAAATAGTAAAGGTGATTATTTCATAATTAAAGACTTTGTGAATCATGCACCTGAGTTTGAAATTAGTTCAGTAAAGGATACCGTATGGATATTAGATGGTTATAGTTTATCCTTTTTTGCAAGCGATTTTGACGATGATTCACTATCATATCAATTACTAAATAATCCTGATTGGGTTTATCTTGTGGACCAAGTTTTGTTTGCTGAACCAGAAGAATTAGGACAATTTAATTTTCAAGTTTTAGTAAATGATGGAGAATTAGAAGATTTATTATATGTAACTCTAGAAATTGTTGATTATAGAGCAATAATTACATCACTAGAGGACGTGCCAAATGATGACGGCGGTTGGATATATATTAAATTTTTAAAATCATTTTATGATGGCGAAAATTTTAGAAATAATGAATTTTATCATATTGAGAGATTTTCTAACGATAATTGGATTAGTGTTGGTTCTTC
>MDSW01064793.1_pt1 | contig 13313 bp, 12 predicted proteins | sample 811171 | NCBI WGS metagenome assembly MDSW01 (sample SAMN05326641, study PRJNA326480) | marine metagenome | isolation source: seawater | place: Atlantic Ocean: North West | collected 2012 | reverse complement strand
AGTAAACATTTTTGTGAAAGGTATTTTTATAGAGAATATGATTTTTGCATATTTCTTAGGCATGTGTTCATATTTAGCTGTTTCAAGAACAGTGAAAACGGGAGTTGGTTTAGGAGCTGCTGTTATTTTTGTTTTAGGTATTACCGTGCCTATTAATTATTTGTTAGAAAATTATATTCTTAAGGAAGGTGCTTTGCAATGGATATCTAGTGATTTTGTTAATGTAGATTTAACTTTTCTTACATTTATAATGTTTATAGCAATAATAGCTGGTATGGTACAGTTAGTAGAAATGATAATAGAAAAAGTATCGCCTTCTCTTTATGGTTCTTTAGGTATATTTTTACCTTTGATAGCTGTTAATTGTTCTATACTTGGAGGGGCTCTTTTTATGCAAGAAAGACAATATAGTTCCATAGTAGAAGCTACTGTTTTTGGATTAGGTTCAGGTGTTGGATGGTTTCTAGCTATAGTTGCAATAGCTGCAATAAGAGAAAAAATCAGGTATTCTAATGTTCCTCCATCTTTGAGAGGTTTAGGTATAGCGTATATAATAACTGGTTTAATGGGTATTGGTTTTATGTGTTTTATGGGTATTAAAATTTAATTTATATGTTAACTCAAATTACAACTATATTAGTTTTCTTTATATTTCTTAATCTTTTGATTATAGTAATTTTATTTGCTAAATCTAAATTAACAAAAAGCGGGCCAGTTAAAATACTAATAAACAATGAGAAAGAAATTACTGTTAATGCTGGTAGTACTTTGTTGTCTACTTTAAGTGAAAATAAAATATTTCTTCCTTCTGCTTGTGGAGGCGGTGGTACATGTGCGATGTGTAAATGTCAAATTGAGTCCGGTGGAGGAGATATGTTGCCAACAGAAAAGCCTTATTTTACGAGAAAAGAACAACAGCAAAATTATAGGTTGGGATGTCAGGTTAAAGTTAAAGAAGATATGAATGTGCAAATACCAGACGAAATATTTGGTATAAAAAAATGGGAATGTGAAGTTGTTTCAAATTATAATGTAGCAACATATATTAAAGAATTTATTGTTGAGATCCCTGAAGAAATGGATTATAAAGCTGGAGGATATATTCAGATAGAAATACCTAATTGTAATATTCCTTTTAAAGAGATGGATATAACAGCGCATCCAGATGATCATCCTGGAGAACCTAATAAATTTGAATTAGATTGGTCAGAGGGTAAATTTGCTATGCGTAATTTAGTTATGAAAAATGACGAAGAAGTTATTAGAGCTTATTCAATGGCTTCTTATCCTGCAGAAGGTAGAAGGATTATGTTAAACGTAAGAGTTGCTGCTCCTCCTTGGGATAGAGATAAAGATAAATGGATGAATGTAAATCCTGGTGTAGCTTCTTCATATATATTTAGTCTTAAAAAAGGTGATAAAGTGACAATATCTGGTCCATATGGTGAGTTTTTTATTAATGATTCTGAATCAGAGATGTTGTATATTGGTGGAGGTGCAGGTATGGCTCCTATGCGTTCTCATTTATATGAGTTGTTTAAAACTTTAAAGACAGGTCGTAAAGTTTCTTTTTGGTATGGAGGTAGATCAAAGAAAGAGTTATTTTATCTTGAACACTTTCGTTCTTTGGAAAGAGATTTTCCTAATTTTAAATTTTATGTTGTTCTATCTGAGCCTCAAAAAGATGATAATTGGACTGAAATGAAGAACATTGATGATAAAGGAGATGGTTTCTTAGGTTTTGTTCATAACGCAGTAATAGATCATTATTTAAGTACACACGATGCTCCAGAAGAAATAGAACTATATTTCTGTGGTCCACCTTTAATGAATCAAGCTGTACTTAAAATGGCTGATGACTGGGGTATTCCTGATGAAAATGTACGTTGGGATGATTTTGGGGGCTAGGAATATATTTTGCATATTGATTGTATTGTTTGGTTGTAATAGAGAATCAAATAAGTTTTTAGTCAACAATACAGGATACGCTCAAGGTACAACTTATAGTATTAAATATTATTCTGACAGTTTAGATTTTTCTAAAGAAATAGACAGTATATTTAATGTTATAGATTTATCTCTTTCACATTATTTAGATAGCTCATTAATAAAAGATTTTAATAATTCTGATGATTTTTGCATTATAGATAAACATTTTCGTAATGTTTATCTTGATTCTAAACAAGTTTCTGATATTACTTTTGGATCTTTTGACTGCACTGTATATCCTTTGATTAAGTTTTGGGGTTTTTTGAAGAAACAAACGACACAAACAAGTATTAATTATGATTATTTAGATTCAATATTAAATCATGTTGGTTATAAAAACATTTGGTTAGAAGGAGATTCTATTTTATTTAAAAAAAATAAATGTGTAAAAATAGATTTTAATGGTATAGCTCAAGGTTATACTGTTGATGTTGTTTGTGATTTTTTAGAAAAACAAAATATTTTTGATTATTTAGTCGAGATTGGGGGAGAAGTCAGGGCTAATAACAGATTAACGGGTAAAAAGTGGAAAATAGGAATTGAAAAACCAATTAAAGAAAGAACTTTTGGTAATTACGCCAGTATTGTTGTTTTAGATAGTATGTCTTTAGCTACATCAGGTAACTATAGAAAGTTTAACTTTGTTGATGGTGAAAAGTTTTCTCATCATATTAGTCCTTTTTCAGGAAAGCCTATAAATAATGAAATTTTAAGTGTTTCTGTTATATCAAAGAAATGTAGTTTTGCTGATGCTTTTAGTTCTGCTTTTATGATTATGGGTATAGACAGTATTAAAAGCGTGTCAAAGAGACATAATATAGATTATTTTGTAATTTATAAAGATGTTTTTGGTGATACAGTAAGTGATTTTTCTGATGGATTTAAGGATAAAATAGTGTTTTAGTTTTTGCATTTATCTTCAGGTTTTGCACCACATATTCCACAAGAACCATTTTCAGATTTTAAAAGAGGATTATTGCTTGAACATGTTCCAGAGAACTGTCCATCTTTTTTAAAAATTATTTTTATACCTATTAGACATATAGCTATTAATAAAAATAAGATTGATAAAATTGTTATATTCATACTATAAATTTAATCAAAATGACAAAAAAAAATAATTCTGTAAATAAATTAATTAGCATAATGTGCTTATTAAGAAAAAAATGTCCTTGGGATAAGAAACAAACTTTAGATTCCTTAATTTCTCTAACAATTGAAGAGGTTTATGAATTACAAGATTCTGTAATTAAAAAAAAATATAATGACATAAAGAATGAATTAGGAGATATCCTTATGCATATTATATTTTATTGTATTATATGTGAGGAAGAAAAAAAATTTGATTTTTCAGATGTTGTTATTTCTGTCATAAATAAGTTGGTTTATAGGCATCCACATGTTTTTTGTGATAAAGATTTTGATGAGTCTGAAGTTAAAAAAAATTGGGAGTTGTTGAAAATCAAAGATGGTGAAAAATCAGTTTTATCAGGTGTTCCTTCTAATCTTTCTGCTTTGATAAAATCCTTTAGGATTCAAGAAAAAGTTAGTAATGTTGGTTTTGAATTTGATAACAAGTTAGATGTTTTGTCTAAATTAAAAGAAGAAATAATAGAGTTGGAAGAAGCTCTCAAAATGAATAATAAAGATAATATTGAGTTAGAGTTAGGTGATGTTTTGTTCTCTTTGGTGAATTATTCAAGGTATATCAAAGTTGATCCAGAAAGTGCTCTTCAGAAAACTAATAATAAATTTATTTCTAGATTTAAAAACATGGAAAAAGATTTATATAAAGATGGTTTAAGTTTTGAAGAAGCCAAAAAACAAGATTTAAACAACTATTGGGAAAAACAAAAAATCAAAAAATAAATATTGTGAAATCAACATTATTTTGTTTTATTTGCAGACTAATTGTTTAAATGAGATTGTTTTAAAAATTCTTTCGAATATTTGTACACTTAATCTCAGCAAGTTCGGAATACAAATAATATTTCATCGTGAGTAAAAAAGAAAATCAAGAAGATAATTCAAAAGAGAATTTAACAAACAAAACAGAAGAGCAAACAAAATCTGTTGAGAATCAGGAATCAAATATAGATGCATTAAAAGATAATAATAAAAACAATAAACAAGATGAAAGCTTAGAATTTGACTGGGATAGTGGATTAGTTGATGATTATTCTAAAGAGGAAAGAAAGAAGCTAGAAGATTTATATGTTTCAACTCTTCCAAGTGATAGTGGCAAAGGAGAGACTATAGAGGGAGATATAGTTAGTATTACAGACAAAGAGGTAATTGTTAATATAGGTTATAAGTCTGATGGTATTATATCAAAATCAGAGTTCAAGGATAAAGATGAATTAAAAATTGGAGACAAGATAGATGTTTTGATTTTCGAAAAAGAAGATTCAACAGGGCAGCTTAATTTGTCTTATACAAAGGCTAGAACTCTGAAAGCTTGGAGATTAGTTAACGAAGCTTACGATGATGAGACTGTAGTGCAAGGAAAAATCACTCACAGAACTAAAGGAGGTATGATAGTAAAGGTTTTTGGTGTAATAGACTGTTTTCTTCCTGGTTCACAAATAGATATTAAACCAATAAGAGATTATGATGAATATGTAGGTAAAGAATTAGATTTTAAAATAGTAAAAATAAATCATTCTTTTAAAAATGTAGTTGTTTCTCATAAAGCTTTAATAGAACAAGACATAGAAGAAAAAAAGAAAGTTATTATTTCTAAACTAGAGAAAGGGCAAATATTAGAAGGAACTGTTAAGAATATTACTTCTTATGGAGTTTTTATTGATTTAGGTGGAGTAGATGGCCTTATCCATATAACAGATTTATCATGGGGTAGAGTGAATCATCCAAATGAAATAGTTAGTTTAGATCAAAAAATAAGGGTCGTTGTTTTAGAGTTTGATGAAGGTAAAAAAAGAATACAATTAGGTTACAAACAATTGACTGACCATCCTTGGGATTCTTTAGATGAGAATATAGAAGTTGGTTCTAAAATATCAGGTAAGGTTGTTGTGATAGCTGATTATGGTGCTTTTATTGAAATAACACCAGGTATAGAGGCTTTATTACATGTTTCTGAAATATCTTGGTCAACTCATTTAAGAAGTGCAGGAGACTTTTTATCTGTTGGTGATGAAGTTGAAGCAATGGTTTTATCTCTTGATAGGGAAGAGAAGAAAATGTCTTTGAGTATTAAACAATTAACTACAAATCCTTGGGACAAGATAAAAGAAAAGTATAAGATAGGAACAAAACATAAAGCTGTTGTTAGGAATTTTGAAGAATTTGGCGTTTTTGTTGAAATAGAAGAAGGTGTGGATGGTTTGATACACAAATCAGATTTATCTTGGACGAGAGTTATTAAGCATCCTTCTGAGTTTACAGAAATAGGAGCAGAATTAGATGTTGTAATTAAAGATATAGACGTTGAAGGTATGAAGATTAGTTTGGGTGTAAAACAATTAGAGGAAGATCCTTTAATTGTCCTTAAAGATAGTCTTCAGCCAGGAGAAAAACATCAAGGTAAATTAGTTAAAATGCTAGGTTCAGGTGCTGTTATTTTATTAGATAATGGTATTGAGGCTTTTGCTTCTAAAAATAATTTAAAAAAGAAGGACGGTAGTTTTATTTTAAAAGATGAGAAATCAGAATTTATTATTTCTGAATTTAATGAGTCAGATAGAAAAATAATTTTGTCCACTTCTTTTTCAAATGAAGAAAAAAAGTCTGAAATTGATGAAAATCCTGATTCAGAGGAAAACACTAAAGTTGAAAAATAAAATGTCGTTAAGCCCTTATTATCACGTGATTAGAAGTCAACAATTCACTTTAGATTACATAGAGGAGTTATTTGACTTGACAGATTTCATGAAAAAAAATGAATTTAATGTTTCAAGTCAATTAAAAAATAGAATTGTAGCAATGCTATTTTACGAGCCTTCTACTAGGACTAGACTTTCTTTTGAATCTGCCGCTATTAGATTAGGTGCTTCAAAAATAACTACTGAAAATGCTAGGGAGTTTTCTTCTGTTTCAAAGGGAGAAACACTAGAAGATACAATTAAAATAGTTCAAGGTTATTCTGATTATATTGTTTTAAGACATTTTGAAGATGATTCTTCAGAAATTGCTGCTAGAATTTCATCTAAACCTATTATTAATGCCGGATCTGGTAAAGGTCAGCATCCAACTCAAGCTTTATTAGATGTTTATACTATTCAGGAAAATTTCAAAAGATTAGATAATCTTTGTATAGGTGTTGTTGGAGATCTTTTAAGGGGTAGGACAGTTGAGTCTTTAGTTTATTTACTTTCAAAATTTAAAAATAATAAGTTTTATTTTATATCTCCAGATAATTCTAAAATGAAGGATGGTTTAAAAAAATATTTATTAGAAAGTAAAATAGATTTTGTAGAGTCCAATAATTTAGAAGACAATATGTCTAAATTTGATGTTTTATATATGACTAGAGTGCAAAAAGAAAGATTTGATAATGTTGATGATTACGAGTCAGCTAAAATTATATTATCTAATAAAAATTTAAATTATTTGAATCAAAAATCTATTATAATGCATCCTCTACCTAGAGTAGATGAAATTGCTATAGAAGTTGATAATGATAAAAGAGCTAAGTATTTTGAACAAGCTAGAAATGGACTTTACGTAAGAATGGCTATTTTATCTATTATAGAACGAAATAAGAAATAATATTTTTTAATATTAAAAATTATGTTTAATTTAAAAGTAAAAATGAAAAAATTAATTTTAATATCTTTCTTTACTTTGTCTTTTTCTTTTCTCTTTTCTCAACAAGAAGGCTCTCCTTGTAATCCTGATCAAACTTTACAGGATTCTGTATATGTGATTATACCTGATTGTACAATAGGTGATAATTTGCCTCAAGCTTATAGTGGCCAAAATTATACAGCTGTAATACAAATTAAAACACCTGAAAAGGTAGGTGATGTTCTTGATAGTGCTTTTGTAGATTTAGGATTGCCTACTGGTCCAGTAGATGTTTCTAATGTTGTTGTTGATAGTATATCAATTGTCTCAGTAACAGGTTTACCAACAGGTATTTCTTATGAATGTAGTAGTTCTAATTGTTCTTTTCCAGGAGATGTTGTTGGATGTGTTGCTGTAGGTGGAGTTACAAGTGATGTTGGAGTACATTCTATAAATATTGCTATTAATGGATATATATCTTTTTTCGGTTCTGTTTATGATCTTTACGGTACTTTAGGTGATTATCAATATATTGATTGTTTTGTAATAGATGTAACTTCTTCAGCTAATATTACAGATTATAAAGATTTTAAACATAATTACCCTAACCCTTTTTACTCTAAGACTTTAATAAATTATACTAGTAGCAATAATCAAAGAGACGTGTTTAACGTATATGATTTAACAGGAAAATTAGTTTTTAGTGATTTTGTTCATTCAGTTAAGGGTATTAATAGTTTTGAGTTTGACGGTAGTTTTTTAAAATCAGGAGTTTATTATTATTCTGTAGAAGACAACTTTGAAAATAGAATGATGATAAAAAAATAATTTTTTCGTTTTGAAAAATTTTTTTTTCTTTTTTATTTTAATATTTCACTTTAAATCTTTATTGTCTCAAAATCCATGTGACTCTTTGGAGGCTTACTTTGATGCTACCTGTATAAATGTTAGTGGAGGAGTTGAACCTTATAACTTTTTATGGGTAGATAACAACAACGGTTTTTCATTTATTTGTAATAGTGAAAATGGTTGTTTGTTAGATTGTGAAAGTTACGATTTTTGCCCAGGCAATTATAGTGTTGTTGTGCAAGATGCAAATCAATGTACAACATCCGTTTCCTTTTTAATTGAAAATATAAATATTGATTTTGATATTAATAACTTATACATAAATAATATATCAGGAGGAGTAGGTGATTATGAAATTAATTGGTATCAGAATGGATTTTTATTAGATACTTTAGTTTATCAAGGCTATAATTTGTGTTTTGGAGATTACTATATAGAGGTTTTAGATTCAGAGTCATGTTCTGATACATTGTTTTTTAATATAGACAGCATATCAGCAGATTTTGATTTTGAAAATTTAACTGTTGATAATATACAAGGGGGGACGCCACCTTATTCTTTTTTATGGTTTGATAATAATGATACTATTTATAATTATCAAAGTAATTTTATTACAGGTTTATGTGAAGGTAATTATTATGTTAGCGTTAATGATATTAATAATTGTTTTTTAGATATATATTTTCAAATTGATAAAATAGATACAGATTTAGAATCTACTATAGAATGTTCCAATAATGATTTTAATGGAGATATAGTTGTTTCAGCTTACGGAGGAGTTCCTCCATACAGTTATGTTTGGAATTATAATGACACAGAGATATATGGTAATGAAATAAGTAATCTTTCTCCAGGTGTTTATTTTTTAAATACATATGATAGTTTTAATTGTTTAAATGAAGATTCAATTATTTTAAATCCTTTGACTTCGGATTGTATTTTTAACGTTTTTTCTCCAAATAACGATAATGTTAATGATGTTTGGATTATTGAAGGATCTTTCTTGTTCCCAGAGTCTAATGTTGTGATTTATAATCGTTATGGCAGGAAGGTGTTTCAGAGTGAGGGTAATAAATCTGTTAAATGGGAAGGTTTAAATACTAATAATCAAAAATTGTCAGAAGGTATATATTATTATGTTATTAGTTTAAAAGATAATATACCTCCATATAAGGGTTTTATTAGTTTATTTGATTGATTAAGTAATCATGTATGCTTTTTTCTTCTGTGTTTAAAAACCACTTTACACTTTTCATTTTATTAAACCAAGTCATTTGTCTTTTACTATATCTTCTAGTATTTCTTTTTATCATTTCTATACATTTTTTTTTATCTATTTCACCATCTAAATACATAAATGCTTCTTTGTATCCTATTGTTTGCATAGAGTTTTTATTTTTGTAGATATATAGTTTTTGTGCTTCTTCGATTAATCCTTTTTTGATCATTTTTTCTACTCTTTTGTTAATCTTAATATATAAATTTTCTTTTTTATCTTTTATTCCTATAAGTATTATATTGAAATCCCTCTTCTTTTTTTTACCTTTTCTGAAAGATGAAAAAGTTTTTTTTGTTTGTATAAGTATTTCTGTTGCTCTAATAAGTCTTTGATGATTTTTTTTGTCTACTGTTTTGTAAAAATCAGGATCTTTTTGCTTTAATATATTTTGAAAGTATTCTATTCCTTGTTTTTTGTAAATTTTATTTAGTTTTTCTCTTATTTTAACATTTACTTTTGGCATTTCGTCAATACCTTTACAAATACTGTTAATGTATAAGCCTGAACCACCAACCATAATTATATTTTTATTTTTCTTGAATAATATATTTAATAGATTTATAGAGTCTTTTTCGAATTGCCCCACATTATACTCTTGGTCTAAAGATAGTGAATCAATAAAATAGTGTTTTATTTTTTTTCTTATTTTTTTTTCGGGTTTATCTGTGCCTATGTTTAACTCTTTATAAAATTGTCTTGAATCGCAAGATAGAATAGGACATTTTATTTTTTCGGAAAGCAGAGTGCTTATTTTTGTTTTACCTACAGCTGTTGGTCCTAAAATAATAATTAAATTGTTTGTTTTCAATTTATTTTTTTAAATTTTCGTATTCCTTGTGCATTAACTTTAAAGCATCTTTTTTTGTGTTTTCAATTTCTCCGTCAAGTATTGATTCTTTAATTTTATTTAATATATCACCTATTATTTTACTTTGTGGTAACTTTAATGTTTTCATTATGTAGTGTCCATCTATTGGAGGCTTCCAGTTTCTAATTTTATCTTTTTCTTCTACTTCTTGTAATTTTTGTTTTACTATTTCGTAGTTGTGTTTGTATTTTTTTATTTTATTTTCATTTTTAGAAGTAATATCAGCATTACAAAGTATTAGTAGGTCTTCTAGTATTTCTTGTGCGTCAAAAATTAATCTTCTAATTGCCGAATCAGTTATTTCTTTTTTGGCTAAAGCTATAGGTCTCAAGTGAAGTAGGACCATTTTTTCTACATATTTCATTTTGTCATTTAAAGGTAATTTTAGTTTTGTGAATATTTTTTTCACCATTCTTGAACCAATGATATCATGTCCATGGAAAGTCCATCCAATTGTTTTAACAAACTTTTTTGTTTTTGGTTTAGCTATGTCATGTAATAATGCTGACCATTTTAACCATAATAAATTTTTATTTTTTTTGTCTGTCATTACACCGATATTATCAACTACTTGTAGAGTGTGTAAAAAATTATCTTTATGTGATATTTTGTTTATAGTATCTATGCCTTTTAGTTTTGTTAGTTCAGGTAGTATAATGTCTAGCAAGCCTGTTTCATCTAATATTTTTATCCCTAATGAAGGTTTTTTGCACATTAGTATTTTGTTTAGCTCAGTTGTTATTCTTTCTTGACTTATTATTTCAATTCTTTTTTTATTTAATTTTATTGATTTTATAGTTTCTTGTTCTATTTTGAAGTTTAATTGATTTGCAAACCTTATTGCTCTTAACATTCTTAACGGGTCATCAGAGAAAGTTGTGTCAGGGTTTAAAGGAGTCTTGATTATTTTATTTTTTATATCTTCCTGTCCATTGTAAATATCTAAAATATCTCCAAAATTATTTTCATTTAATGATATAGAAATTGCGTTAATGGTGAAGTCTCTTCTTTGTATATCTTCTTTTATTGTAGCTTTTTCAACTTTAGGGTTTCTTGAGTTTATTGTGTATGATTCTTTTCTTGCTTCTACAAAATTTAGTTCAGTGTCTTTGTGCATCATATGAGTAGTTCCAAAATTTTTAAAAATAGTTATTTTTGTATTTAGTTGTTTACCTAGTTCTTTTGACAATTCATTTACTTTGTCTGAAACAACAAAATCAATATCTTTTTTTTCGTTATTAGATAATAACAAGTCTCTTGGGTAGCCTCCAACAACATAAGCCTTGATTTTTAATTTATCAGCAATACGACCTACTTTTTTAAATAATATTTTTTTTTTGATTTTATTTAGTAGTTGTTCTTCTAGTTTCATTTTATCTTATTAAAATCAGTGTATTTCCTTCAATTTTATAAATTTTTGATGGATTATTGCTCATATTTGTATTTTTTTCTTTTAAAATACAATCTACTTTATTTTTTAATTCATTATCTAAATCTGTAAAATTTATAGGTATAGGTTTTCCACTTATGTTAGCAGAAGTTGACACTATTGGTTTTTTTAGCTTATAAATTATTTTTTTACAATATTTATTTTTTGTAATTCTAATTGCTATTGAATTATTATTATATAACAAAGATGGTAGATTAATAGGATTTTGATAAATTATTGTTGTAGGATGATTTGTTTTATTTATTTTTTCAATTGCAGCTTCTGGTATTTTTTCAACATATTCTGAAAGCATATTAATTGAATCTACTAGAATGATTAATCCTTTGCTTTGTTCTCTTTTTTTTATTTTTATTAATTTTCTTATTGCATTTTTGTTTGTTGCGTCACATCCTAAGCCTAAAACTGTATCTGTAGGATATATCACAACACCGCCTTCTTCTATTTTCGCACAACATTCTTGTATATTATTTGTATAATTCATTTATATTTTTTTTCATTGTTCCGTATTGAAATTTACCTAAGCATTCTAATTCTTTCTTTTTATTGAAATTTTTATTGTAGTATCCGTAGTCACCAGATTTTAAAATTTTTTTAATTTGTTGTTTTAGCTCTAATTTATTGTTAAAATATTTTATATTGTTTTCTCCTATTTCTTTAAAAACTTCAACTTTTGAAGCAATAACGTTTGTTTTACTAGCTAAAGCTTCTAATACTGGTCTACCGAATCCTTCATCAATGCTAGGTTGTATTAAAGCGATGGAATGTTGATATAGTCCGTGTAAGTCTTTTCTGTCTAGTTGACACATTATTTTTATAAAATTTTCTTTTTTTGTTTTATGCCAAATAATTTTTTTATTATGTTTTATATGAATTGTTTTTTCTTTGATTTCTTTATTTAATCTTTTGTGTTTTACTAATTCAGGAGAAACTATTATTAATTTTATTTCTAGACCTTCTTCTATTAATCCTTCTACTGATTTGACAATTATTTCTATGTTTTTCCTTTTTTCAATTGCTCCAACATAAATAACATATAATTCATTATTTTTTGACATTCTATCTTTATGTTGTTTGAAGAAAATATCATCACAAGATTGATAAACTACTTTAATTTTTTCTTCTTCTATATTGTAATATTTTATAATGTCCTTCTTTGTTTGTTTACTTACAGCTACTATAACATCAGATACTTTGCAGGCGTATTTAGTTTTTTTATCATAAATATTTCTTTGTATACGTGAAAAAAGCTCAGGGTGTTTTTTGAAAGTCACATCATGTATGGTTGTGATTTTTTTTACATTTAATTTATGTATTCCGTAAGGTAATTCATTGCTTAATCCATGATAGATTTCTATATTGTGTTTTTTTATATCTTTAATTATGCCTTTATTTCTCCAGTAAAGTTTGTAAATATGATTTTTGTATTTAGGTAAGACTATTTTATGTTTATTGTTTTTTTTAAAAAAATTTTTACCAATTCCTGGTGTGAATAAAAATATATCATTTTTATTATCTGTAACACAAGATATAATATCTCTACTATATTCCCCTAATCCTCTTTTGTTTAGAAAAGCTCTTTTTGCATCAAAACCTATTTTCATTATTTTTTGATATCAAATTCTCTTAAAGCGTTATTTAAAGAAGTTTTTTTATTTGTACTGTCTTTTCTTTCGCCTATTATTAAAGCACAAGGTACATGGTATTCTCCTGAATTGAATTCTTTTTTATATGTTCCTGGTATTACTATAGATTTTTTCGGGACATATCCTTTATATATTTTTTCACTATTTTCTGTAACATCTATTATTTTAGTAGAAGCGGTAATAACAACGTTTGCAGCAATTACAGCTTCTTCTTCTATATGAGCACCTTCAACTATTATAGATCTAGAGCCCACAAAGACATTGTCTTCTATTATTACAGGGTTACCTTGTACTGGTTCTAGTACTCCTCCTATTCCAACTCCTCCACTTATATGTACATTTTTTCCTATTTGGGCGCATGAACCTACTGTTGCCCAAGTATCTATCATTGTGCCTGTATCAATGTAACTTCCAATATTAATAAAAGAAGGCATAATTACAGTGTTTTTATTTATATAGGACCCGTATCTTATAATAGATCCAGGT
>MDSW01156070.1_pt1 | contig 13314 bp, 16 predicted proteins | sample 811171 | NCBI WGS metagenome assembly MDSW01 (sample SAMN05326641, study PRJNA326480) | marine metagenome | isolation source: seawater | place: Atlantic Ocean: North West | collected 2012 | reverse complement strand
TGTGTTTTGTCTGTTATATTCCATACTTAACAATATAATTACTTTTTATTACTTTTCAATAACTAAGATATAATCTAATTAATGCATAAAACCATTAAGTTTTTATGAAATTTAAAAAACTCGGTAATACTAACTTGGATGTAAGTCTTATTTGTCTCGGAACAATGACCTGGGGTGAACAAAACACTCAAGAGGAAGCTTTTGATCAAATGGACTTCTCGGTCGATCAAGGAATTAATTTTTTTGACACAGCTGAACTTTATGCAATACCTCCAAAAAGAGGGACCTATGGAAAAACTGAGGAAATAATTGGCAATTGGTTTAAAAAAAGAAATAATAGAAAAAAAATTATATTGGCTACAAAAATTGCTGGTCCAGGTCTAGAATGGATAAGAGGAGGAGGTAATCAATATTATGAGGAAAGCATAAGAGAAGCTATCGAAAAAAGTCTAATAAGACTTAAAACAGATTATATTGATCTTTACCAGTTACATTGGCCAGAAAGGGAAACAAATTACTTTGGCAGAGTTGGGTACACTCACAAATTTAATGAAAAAAAATGGAACAGTTTTGAAGCAATTTTAAAAGTTTTGAAAAAATTTATTAAAGAGGGAAAAATAAGATATATCGGTTTATCTAATGAAACACCATATGGTCTGTCACAATTTTTAAGTCTCTCAGAAAAATTTGATCTGCCAAGAGTTATGTCGGTACAAAATCCTTATAGCTTATTAAATAGAGTTTATGAAATTGGACTTGCTGAAATATCAGTGAGAGAAAGAAGTGGTTTACTAGCTTACTCGCCTTTAGCAGCAGGATACTTGTCTGGCAAATACAGAAATAACACCATGCCAAAGAATTCTAGAATGGATTTATTTGGTGAAATGTGGAAGAGATACAATAATCCTAATTCACTAAAAGCAATAGATGATTATTTTAAAATAGCAAAGAAATACAATATGTCTTTAGCTCAAATGTCTTTGGCTTTTATAAACTCTCAACCTTTTGTAACCAGTAATATTATTGGGGCTACAACTTTAGACCAACTAAAAGAGGATATTGGTAGTATCAACATCAAGTTAGACAAAGAAGTAATTGATGAAATAAATTTAGTTCACAGAAATAATCCTAATCCGGCGCCATAATATTTACTCAAACCATTGAAATAATATTTATTTAGTATTAAAACTGAAATATGAAATTTAAATTTTTAATTTTATACTTATCTATTTACTTGTTCTCGACTGTGGCTATAGCTAATACACCAAAATCTATAGGTAAGTATAAAAGTTGGGAGAGCTTTCTATTGGTAACGGACAAAGGTAAAATTTGCTTTGCACAGACAGTTCCTTCTAAAAGAAGCCCAAAAGATTTCAAAAGAGGACAGTCTAAATTATTTGTTACATTTAGACCTGCGGAAAACATTAAAGATGAAGTGAGTGTAACTTCAGGCTATCCTTATAAACCATCAAGTGTAAATGCTAAATCTGGAAAGAGTAATTACTCTTTTTTTTCACAAGAACTTTTTGGATGGTTGTTAGATGAAAAAGAAGAAAAAAATTTCATAAAACTAATGAAAAGAGCAACTAATCTTGTGGTTACTGCAAATACTGCTACCGGATTGCAAACTGCCGATCATTATTCCATGATGGGATTCACAAAATCTTATAACACCGCTAAAAAAAGCTGTAGTTAAATGAAAAAAATTGTTTTAGCCTATTCTGGAGGGCTTGATACATCTATAATCTTACGTTGGCTTCAAAAAAATTATAAAGCTGAAGTAATTGCTTATACTGCAAATATTGGTCAAGTTATTGATAAAAAAAAAAATTATTAAGAATGCAAAAAAACTAGGTGTAAAAAAAATAATAATTGAAGATCTTAAAAATACTTTTGTCAAAGAATATGTTTTTCCTATGATCAGAGCACATGCACTTTATGAGGGTGCATATTTACTAGGAACATCTATAGCAAGACCTTTGATTGCTAAAAGACAAATTGCGGTTGCAAAAAAATATAAAGCGTTTGCAGTTTCACATGGCTCAACAGGAAAAGGAAATGATCAAGTAAGATTCGAGTTAGGTTATGCATACTTTACAAAAAAAATAAAAATTATTGCCCCATGGAGAGAGTGGAAATTACAATCAAGAACGGACCTGATTAGGTATGCAAAAAAAAACAAAATTCCTATTCCGAAAGATAAAAAAGGATCCCCTCCTTTTTCTATTGATGATAATATTTTTCATACATCTACAGAAGGTAAAGTTTTAGAGAATCCAAAGAATTCAGCTCCAGAATTTATTTTTCAAAGAACTAAACCAATAGATAGAACACCCAATAAAGCAACCATCTTAAAAATTGATTTTAAAAATAGTGATCCAATATCACTTAATAAGAAAAAGCTTAAACCTGAAAAACTTTTAGATAAATTGAACTTAATTGGTGGAAAAAATGGAATAGGTAGAGTTGATTTAGTTGAGAACAGGTTTATTGGAATCAAATCAAGAGGTGTCTACGAAACTCCAGGAGGCACAATTTTGCATTTTGCTCATAGAGCTATTGAGTCAGTTACTCTGGATAAAGAGACCATGCATCTAAAAGACAGGATAATGCCCATTTACGCTGAACTTGTATATAATGGATATTGGTTTTCAAAAAAAAGGATCAAATTACAAAAAATTGTTGATAAAAAGAGAGCCTTAGTATCTGGACAGGTAGTTTTAAAAATTTTTAAAGGTAATATAATTCTTATTTCACGAAGAACTAAAAATAAAGCATATTCAATGAAAAAAGTATCTTTTGAAGAAAATAAGTCTTTCAACAAAAATAAAGTTGAAAAATTTATAAAATTTCATTCAAAAAGATTAAAAAAACCTTAAAATTCTGTTATTAATTTATTTATGAACAATACAATAAGAAACATTCAGTTAGTTGCAGTCTTGTTCGTTCTTTTTGCAACCATTTTAGCTTTCTTTTTAGAAGTAAAAGAGATGTATAACAACAGAAACATTAATTTAGCTGATCTACTATTAATGTTCATCTATATTGAGGTAATAGGTCTTGTAAGATCTTATTGGGAAACAAGATCAGTAAGAATTTCTTATCCATTAATAATAGCAATAACTGCTTTAGCTAGATATATAATTCTTCAAGATAAAAACGATGATCCAACAACTCTAGTTTATATTTCACTAGCAATTTTAATTGTGTCATTAGCAACTGTGGTTGTAAGATTTAGAAATAGTAAGTATTTAAAAATAGACACTAGAAGATCTAAAGACGAGCTTTAAAACACTCCAAAGTATTTTTAAGTAAACAAGCAATTGTCATTGGACCAACTCCGCCAGGAACAGGAGTAATGGCTTTTGCTTTATTTTTTGCTTCTTCGAAGTTGACGTCCCCAGTAATTCTATCCCCAACTTTGTTAATTCCAACATCAATTACAATTGCATCTTTTTTTATCCAATCTCCCCCTATGTAGTTAGCTACACCTATTGCAACTACTAATATATCCGCTTTTTCACACTCATTTTTTAAATTTTTTGTTTTAGAATGAACAATCGTTACTGTACAATTTTCTTTAAGTAAAAGTTGAGCCATAGGTTTTCCATTTAAATTTGATCTCCCTACTATTACTGCATGCTTACCAGTTAAATTTTTTTCAGCTTTTTTAATCAGATGTAAACATCCCAAAGGCGTACATGGAACTATAGCCTTATAACCAGAAGCAAGTTTACCTACATTTATTGGGTTAAAACCATCTACATCTTTTTGTGGATCGATAGTATTAATAACTCTTTCAGCGTTTATGTGTGGAGGTAAGGGAAGCTGAACCAATATACCTGATACCTCATTCATTTTATTTAAATCTTTAATTTTATTTAAAACATCTCTCTCACTAATGTCTTTTGGATATTTTATTACTTCAGAATTTATACCTACCTCTTTAGCATTTTTTTCTTTATTTCTTACATAAATTTGGCTTGGAGCAAAATCTCCAATTAAAATAACCGACAAACCTGGCACTTTATTTTTATTGGATTTAATTGAGGAAATTTCCTTTTTAATTTCTTCCCTTATCTTAACTGACTCTTTTTTTCCGTCCAAGATCATTTTAAAACATCGCAGGTGCTAAAAATTCAAAAACTAAATTTCTTAAAAACATTAAAATTAAAATTAAAATTACTGGCGAAATATCGATAGAACCAAGATTTGGAAGGTACTTTCTTATATAGTTAAGTGGAGGATTAGTTAATTTTAGCGAAACATCTAAAACAGAGTAAACAAAGCGATTGCTAGTATTCAAGACATTAAAGGCAACTAACCAGCTCAAAATTACATTAATTATTAAAACCCATATATAAAGATTTATAACATTATCAAAAAGTATTAATAAAGATTTCATTATTTTTTCTCCACATAAATTGATGTACTCGGAAATGCAAATGATGCATTATTTTTTTCAACAATTTTTTTAATTTCCATTGCTAAAGTTTCTTTAACTTTAAGCCATTCACCCCAGTCATTTGTTTTTGTAAAACACCTAATGTATAAATCGATAGAACTATCTGAAAATTTATCTACCCTAACTGCATGCTCAGTACTTTCACTAATTTTATAATCTTTTGAAGTAGTTATATATTTTTCAATTTGATCTCTAATATTTTTAAGTTGCTCTATAGTAGTATTGTACTGTAGGGTTATTATCCAACTAATTCTCCAATTTGTCGTCTCGCTTATGTTAATTACAGCATTCTCTGCAAAAGATGCGTTTGGAATAGTAGCGATTGATTTGTCAAATTTTCTTACTACAGTTGACCTAAAACCTATTCTTTCAACTACTCCCTCTATAACATTTTCCACATATATCCAGTCACCTATTTTAAATCTTTTTTCTACTAAAACTAAAATACCAGATATTAAATTTTTAAATAAATCTTGTGCACCTAAAGCAACCGCAACACCAAATAAGCCAAGCCCGGCTATAATAGGTGCAATTTTAATTCCCCAAATATCTAGAGTGGCAGCAAAACCAAAAAAAATAATTAATATTTTGTTGGCTTTTATTATCCAATTCAATAAATCTTTTGATAATAATTCCTCTGCCCTTTTAATTAAAAAAGTAACTGGTTCAACAATTTGATGAATTAACCAAAATATTAAGATGGTTATTAATGATCTGTTTAAATTATCAACAAAAGTTAAGGTTTTACCTTCAAAGTCCATATAAGAAGTCGCTACAAAAAAACCTAAAACTATTGGTAAAAATTTTATAGGTCCTTCAGATGCTCTGACAAGTGCATCATCAAACTGATTAGTAGTTTTTGCAACATAATTCTCTAATCTTTTTAGTATTAATTTAGATAATAGACCTCTCAATATTAAAAATAAGAAAAAAATAAAAATTGCAATAAATATTTGTGTGAAATTTACACCTGCAATTCCCTCTTTCCAGATTTCTAAAAATAAATTTATAAATTGTTCAAAAATGTTCATTTTATTAAATTATTTAACTTTAATATTTCTTCACCAGCATTAAATGTTTCAATTTTTTTCCATCCTTCTATCTCAAAAACTTTGGCTACTTTTTTACTTATACACATAACTGTAGACCCTGTCATTAAGGGATATAAGGAATAATTTTTGATTATTTTAACAAAACTTTCTGCACTTCTAGTGGAATAAATAAATACCAAGTCTGGGGGGTAGTTTTTAATCATTTCTTTATTCTCATTACTTAAATCTAAAATTTTTTCTGACGTATAGTTAATAATTTTTTTTACTTTAAGTCCCTCTTTTTTAAGATCTTTTTCTAAATCACTTGAAACATTATCCCCGCAAAAGTATGCAATGTTGGATTGTTTATCAATTTTGTTAGAATTTATAATTAAATTTTTAAGAGCATTAACTGTGCCGCCTGCAGACAAAGTTTCAGTAAATCCAGATTGCCTTGCTATTTTTTCAGTCATGATGCCAACGCAAAAACAAATAATTTTTTTTTGTTTTAAAATTTTTAAATTTCTTATTGAATTAGCACTAGTAAAAACAAATGCATCAAAATTTTTAGGATCAATTGGTTTCATTTTTATTGGTGAAATTTTAAGAGTTGGTAAATGGATAATTTTATGACCCATAGAAAAAAATCTTTTCATTAAGTCTTCTGCGTCAATTAAGGGTCTGGTGAATAAAATATTCATTTTAAAAAATCTTTCTTAGCTAACTTTAACAAAGCCATGCCAACTTCTTTTCCTATCTGTGCTGGATTATTTTTTTCTCCAATTAATTCATAATTAAAAACTTTTTTTCCATTATCCGAAAATAGTTGAGCTTTTAGTTTTATTTTATCATTATCAAAATTAGCTAAACCACCTACTGCTGTATTACAATCTCCCCCTATAGTTTTCAGCATTGTCCTTTCTGCTATAGCACATTGTCTCGTTTCAAAATCATCAATTTTACTTAAAATATTTTTTATATTTTCGTCATTTTTTCTACATTGAGCTGCTATCACCCCTTGCCCAACTGAAGGTAAAACATCATCCAATGAAAAAATCTCTTTAACATTTTTTTCAAGCTTTAAACTTTTTAGTCCAGCCAGTGCAAGAATTATCCCGTCATATGAACCATTGTGAAGTTTTTCAATTCTTGTATCTATATTTCCTCTAATATTTTTTATTTTTATATCTTTATTGATTAATTTTAATTGTAATTCCCTTCGTCTAGAACCCGATCCAATTGTGTTTGCATTTAGTTCTTTTAATTTATTATATTTTAAGCTTATAAAAGCATCTCTAGGATCATTTCTTTTAATATAAGAACCTATAACTAAATCATTATGTTCTACTGACTCCATGTCTTTTAATGAATGAATAGCTATATCTATTTTTTGATTTAATAAATTTGCCTCAATTTCTTTACAAAACAAATTTTTACCTCCAATTTCAGATATTTTTTTATCTTTAAAAATGTCACCTTTGGTTTTTATAGTTTGAATAACAATATTATTACTGGATAAATCCTTTTTGCTTTCTAAAATTAGATTTTTTACTTTATTTGCATATATTAAAGATAATTTACTTCCTCTAGAGCCAATTGTAATTTTTTTCATTATTAGTTTATATATTTAAGAAATATATTTTATACTACTTTAAAATATTAAGTTCATAAATATAATGAAAAAAAAACTTACATTTCTTGGAATTGAAACAAGTTGTGACGAAACCGCAGCTGCTGTAATTCAAGAAAATAACAATGGATCAGCGAAAATACTATCGAATATTGTATCTAGTCAAATTGATAGACATAGAGAATTTGGAGGAGTAGTTCCAGAATTAGCGGCAAGAGCACATGTTGAAAACATAGAATTTATAATTAATAAAGCCTTAAAAGAAAGTCAGCTATCTATAAATGAAATAGATGGGGTTGCCGCCACTGCTGGTCCTGGTTTAATAGTTTGTTTGACTGTAGGTCTCAATATAGGAAAATCAATTGCTGCTTTCTCAAAAAAACCTTTTGTAGCTATAAATCATCTCGAAGGTCATGCTTTGAGTCCTGGGTTAAAAAATAAATTAGAATTTCCATATTTATTATTGTTAATTTCTGGAGGTCACTCTCAATACTTAGTTGTAAAAGAAGTTAATCAATATGAGCAGCTTGGAACAACAATTGACGATGCTTTAGGCGAAGCATTCGATAAAACATCAAAAATTTTAAACCTTGGTTATCCTGGAGGTCCAAACATTGAAAAATATGCTAAACTAGGTAATGCAAAAAAATTTAAGCTTCCATTGCCAATAATAAATAGAGCAGGATGTAATTTATCATTCGCAGGTCTAAAAACTGCATTGCTAAGAGAGTCAAAAAAGATTTCAAATAATATTCAGTTGAAATATGATCTTGCAGCATCTTTTCAATATACGATAAATAAAATACTTGAAAAAAAAACAATCGAAGCAATGAAACAGTTTAGAAATAAAAATAATAGTAATAAAAAATTTAATTTTATTGTAGCTGGAGGTGTAGCCGCTAATCAGTCTATTAGAAATAATTTAAGTAATCTAAGTAAAAAAGAGAACTTTGAACCTATTTTTCCTTCAATTGAATTTTGTGGTGATAATGCTGCAATGATTGCTTGGGCAGGAATTAAAAGATATAAAAAAAAACTTACAAACAATTTGGATTTTGTAGCAAAATCAAGATGGCAATTAGACAACAAAGCTCCATACTTAAAGGGTCCTGGATTAAAACTATCTAAAAATATTATATGAATTTTGAAATAAAGATTTACAATTCATTTGAAGATTCTCTTGAAACTATTTGGAATAATTTTGAAAAAGAATCAGAGAGTTATTGCTTCCAAAATAGTTATTGGCTTCAAAAATGGTACCAATCTTTAAACAATAAAAAAGATTTGGATCTACATATTTTCCTTGTTTATCAAAATCAAAAGTTGCTTTTTATTTTTCCTTTTTGTATTGAAAAAAAATACGGGCTCAAAATTTTAAAGTGGCAAGGAGGAAAGCAATCTGATTACAAATGTGGATTGATCAAGAATGATAGTTTAATAGGGAAAAAGGAATTTTTATCTCTTTGGAAAAAAATTAAAAACAGATTGCCTGATTTTGATCTTACATACTTTAAAAACCAACCTGAAAAAATTGGAAGCAATATAAACCCTTTTGTAAAATTCTTAAATTCTAACAAAACTAGTCAATCTAGATCGATTAATTTAGATCATTCTTTTGAGACTTTTATAAACAATGATTTAAAAAAAAAATTTCTTGGTGATACTAGAAGAAGTTTAAATACATTAAACAAAAAGGGTAAAATTGATTTTAAAATCTACGATAATATAAATATTTCTGAAAGAAATAAGATCATAGAAGAGATACTTAACCAAAAAAAATTAAGACTAAAAGAACTCAATCAAAAAAATGAGATAGATAAGTTTTCAGAAAATTTTTATAAAAGTTTTGATGAAAGAAATTTTCTTGGGGGTAATCTTCATATTTCATCTTTAAAATTCAATAATACAATAATATCTATGCACTGGGGAATTATTTATAAAAACACTTATTACTATTTAATGCCCTCAATAGCTAAAACAGAGTATTTAAAATATTCTCCTGGAAGGCTACTACTTTATAAATTAGTTGAGTGGTGTTATCAAAAAAATATTAAAAAATTTGATTTATCACTTGGAGAAGAGTCGTATAAAGAAAATTGGTCTAATTTAAAAAGTAATTTATATGATTATTATGAGGCAAACAGTTTAAAATCCTATCCTCTTGTTTACCTTTTAAAAATTAGATCGTATTTAAAAAAATCATAAATATTAAATTTTTATTTTTTTAATTCATAAGAAAATGTAAAGCCAGACTTAGAAATTGCTTTTATACTTTTTTTGTTGTTAGACGTAGTATAAATAATCAGTTTTTTTTTTTGAAATTTGTTTTGTATTATTTTTAATAATGTTTGATAAAATCCAAGATTCCTATATTTTTTAGAAGTATAAAAATCATACAAAAGATATTGATTATTTAATTTTATATCTTTATTTATTTCTTCCACGTTCCATTTAGATTGTGTTCCATAATGAATCCATCCTGAACAAATTATTTCTTGCTTATTTTTTATCCCAATAAATCGAGATTTATTTTTAAATCTTTCTAACTTAAATTTATTATTTTTAAAATAATCTTTAGTTATATTTTTTAAAGTAGCTTCTTTTTTTGATCTTATTAAAAAAATAGAAATTTTTTTTTTAATTTTATATTTTACTGTTGGGTATGAATGAAAAAAATAAACTGTGACAAAAAACTGATACAAAGTTTTAAGCAGATTTTTTTCGAAAATATTTTTAATTTTTTTATTAGTAGCTTTTTGTTTTTTTCTCATTAAACTAATTGTAATATAAATTATGACAAAATCATATTGGCTATTAAAATCTGAACCTGATGTTTGGTCCATAGAACAACAAGAAAAAGCTGGAATTAAAGGAGCTACATGGGATGGGGTTAGAAATTATCAGGCTAGAAATTATTTAAATAAAATGAGCGTTGGTGATTTATGTTTTTTTTACCACTCAAACATTGGAAAAGAGATTGTGGGGATTGTTAAAGTCATCAAAAAAGCTTTTGTTGATAAAACTGATAAAAAAAAGAGATTTTTAGCTGTTCAGGTTAGGTTTGTAGAACAATTTAATCTCACGGTTTCATTGGAAAAAATTAAAAAAACCAAGGCAATTTCCCATTTACCTCTTATTAAACAAAGTAGATTATCAGTTATGCCTGTAGACTATAAAAGCTGGAAAATAATTTGTAAGATGGGTAAAGTCAAAAAAAGCAAATAATAAATAGGATTGGGTGTGGGAAAAAGAAGTCGAAAAAAAAGAAAAGCTAAAAAAATTAGAAAAACTAGAAAAACGAGAAAAACTAGAAAAGTTAAAAGAAAGAAAAAAAGAACTAAAATTAAAAAATTTTCAAAAAAACAATTAGTTTCTAAAGATAGCGAAGGAAACGAAGTTTTTAAAGTTTCAGAAAAATGGTCAAAACAAGCTTTGGTAAACCGATCTCGGTACCAAAAAAAATATAATTTATCAATTAAAGAGAATGATAAATTTTGGAAAAAAGAAGGAAAAAGAATTTCTTGGATTAAACCTTATACAAAAATAAAGGATATTAAATATAGTAAAGATGATGTTAGAATTAGATGGTTCTATGATGGAACTTTAAATGCCTCAGCAAACTGTATTGATAGACATCTTAAAAAAAATGGAAAAAAAACTGCTATAATTTGGGTAGGAGATGATCCTACAGTTTATAAAAGAATTTCCTATAAAGAACTTCATAAGAATGTTTGTAAGGCAGCGAATGCCTTAAAAAATATTGGAGTTAAAAAAGGTGATAAGGTTACGATTTATTTAACTATGATCCCAGAACTAGCCTATACAATGTTAGCATGTGCAAGAATTGGAGCAGTACATTCTATAATCTTTGGAGGTTTTTCCCCTGACTCTATTGCAACAAGAATAAATGATTGTGAATCAGATTACCTGATTACTGCAGATGAAGGTGTTCGGGGTGGAAAAATTATTCCACTCAAACAAATAGCTGATGAAGCTTTAGTTCAATGTCCTGATATTAAAAAATGTATCGTAGTTAAAAGAACGGGTAATCAAGTAAATTGGGATCATGAAAGGGACGTGTCTTATGAGGAAATAGTCGCTAATGCTTCAACAAAATGTGAACCGGAAGAAATGAATGCTGAGGATCCGTTATTTATTCTCTATACTTCAGGTTCAACCGGAAAACCAAAAGGTGTTCTACATACAACAGGTGGCTATATGGTTTATGCATCAATGACTCATCAGTATATTTTTGATTACAAACCTAAAGATGTTTATTTTTGTAGCGCAGATATTGGTTGGGTAACAGGACATAGCTATATAATTTATGGTCCATTATCAAATGCTGCAACAACAGTAATGTTTGAAGGAATACCAACTTATCCTGATTTCTCAAGATGGTGGCAAATAGTGGACAAGTATAAAGTAAATATTTTTTATACAGCTCCTACTGCAATAAGAGCATTAATGAAAGAGGGAGACGGTCCGGTTAAAAAAACTTCAAGAAAATCATTGAAATTATTAGGAACTGTTGGAGAACCAATAAATCCAGAAGCATGGATGTGGTATTATAATGTAGTTGGTGACTCTAAATGTCCTATCGTAGACACATGGTGGCAAACTGAAACTGGTGGAATATTGATCGCACCTCAACCAGGAGCAATAGACTTGAAGCCTGGATCAGCAACAAAGCCATTTTATGGAATAAAACCGGTTATTGTAGATGAATCTGGAAAAGTTCTTAAAGGTGCGTGTAAAGGAAGGCTTTGTATGTCTCAATCATGGCCTGGACAAATGAGAACAGTTTATGGAAATCATAAAAGATTTATAGAAACTTACTTTTCCCAATTTGATGGAAAATATTTTACTGGGGATGGGTGTAGAAGAGATAAAGATGGATATTATTGGATAACAGGTAGAGTTGACGATGTAATAATTGTTTCTGGACATAACTTAGGAACAGCTGAGATAGAAAGTGCATTTGTAGCACATAGTAGAGTTGCTGAAGCTGCAGTTGTTGGATACCCGCATGACATTAAAGGTAACGGTTTATACTGTTATGTCACTTTAAATGCTGGGGAACAACCAAGCGGAGATTTGGAAAGAGAATTAAAACTTTGGGTAAGAAAACAAATAGGACCTATAGCAACTCCAGATATAATTCAATTTGCTCCAGGTTTACCTAAAACAAGATCCGGGAAAATCATGAGAAGAATTTTAAGAAAAATTGCAGCTAATGAACATAACAATTTAGGTGATACAACAACACTAGCCGATCCTAGTGTAGTTGATTCTCTAATAGATAACAGACAAAATAAAATTTAATTAGGAACAAAATTTACAGTTAACTTTTTAAATTCATTTTGAACAAGGTTCCATTTTAATTTTATAGAATTTAGAACAATTTCTTTATCTAAAACTTTTAGTTCCTCAGCAATAGGTGACCAAGAATATAAAGCTAAACCACTCATTTTAAAGGGGGTTTCTTGATGATAATTGTTCCAATTAATTTCTCTTAACCTTTGTTCAAAATCTATTTTTGCATTAGAGATAATTTTTTCAGATAATCCATTTGTTCTTTCTTGATCCATCATTCTAAAAAACATTTCTTTTGCATCGTAATCTTTTAAGTTTTTTTTATCCACTAAATATGACAATGAGTATAAAGTGCAATCGGCTAGCGCTACAACGTAAATATTCCATTTTGCTATTTCTATTGATTCTAAAAAAGATTTATTTTCAAACATAAGTGTATATTTTAATCCCATTCTAGTTTTTACATAGCCATATAGAGTTGTCTGAGTTACATGAGCAGATTGTTCTTTAATAAAAAGTTCTAGCTGGTCTGTTGAGTCTATGGATTTAAATTTGTTAGTAAATTTTTTAACTGGAAAGATATATTCTTTCAAATTAGTGAAGAAATGCAGTATATTGTTAAAATTCAATCTCACGTTGTATTTAATTTAAACCTCTTTTTTTTCTTTAAAATTTCCCTTATTTTTCAGCATTTATAACATTCCATAATGAGTTTTTTAACTTTTAATTAATACCTAGATAGGTATGATCTTACCATAAATTACGAATAAAACGTAAAAGGGGGAAAAATGTCAAACAAAGAAAAACATTGGGAGAAGTCAAAAAACCATATGTTAGTTACATTGGTAATTTGGTTCTTCTTTTCAACGGTT
>MDSW01215065.1_pt1 | contig 13317 bp, 15 predicted proteins | sample 811171 | NCBI WGS metagenome assembly MDSW01 (sample SAMN05326641, study PRJNA326480) | marine metagenome | isolation source: seawater | place: Atlantic Ocean: North West | collected 2012 | reverse complement strand
ACCTGGCGGAAATTTGACAGTTCAACCGCCCTTTGTCGTCGAGTTGAGCTTTTTTCTGGGCGTTAAACGCGGTGGCATCGTTTTTGAACTCAACGAGGACACAATCTGACTGGGTCGAGGCATACACCCGTTTGGCCTTGCCTTCGTAGAGCAATTCTCCGTGGTCGGGCGTCATGGCGACGATTCAGCAGGGGATTCCTTTAATGCAGCATGACCACCCGGCTCACGCGGTGATCGCAGGGATGCCTCCGGTTCATCGATGCCCTGCAACTGCCAAACGCTGTAACGATCATCCAATCGAGTGGTCAGCCTCTCCAAACGCTGTCGCGGTCGCAAACCATCGCCGCCAGCAGCAAGCTGCAAACGCAGTTGCAAACGCAACAAATCAACCGCCATGCCCCAAGCTCCATCTTGAGCGGCCTGGTCTAAGGCGAGTTCCAGCAATTGATCCGCTTGCTCGGAATCTTCGGCCGCCAGCAGATCTGCCGCCTGCCCAAGTCGACGCGCTGCAACGGCACCGGTCGCGCGTCCAGCCAGCAACACCGAGACCGCCGCCATGGAATCACCAGCGGCAGCTTCATGCCATGCCAACTGATCCAATCCATTCACACTCACCACCTCAGCATTCGTTGTGCCATCTCCGGCCTCAACAAGCTGAATGCTTTCGAGTTTTGGAAGATCCCCATTCACCAATCTCCGTAATGCCAAGGCGGCGCGAGGGTGATCCAACGCCGCATCCGCCGCCTGCCAGGACATCTGCAACCATCGGCGGCGCTCCTCCCCAAAGGCGGGGCTGTAGCGGCCAAGAACCACGCGAGCACTCTCAGGTGAGCGACAAACCAACAAGGCCCGGCCGTTGGTGAGCACCTCATCAAGCGTCTGGGGTCTGGGATTGATCGAGATCAGACGATCCCGTAGCTGCTGCTGCCGTTCAGCCAATCCAAACGCAGCAGCATCCACACAAGCCTGCTCAAGTTGAGCGATCTCACCTGTGATCAACAGCTGCTGAAACAGCTCTTCAGCGATGGGTTGAGGTTCTATGGCTGGCTGGATGGCCGCCATCAGCGTCAAGACAAACGGAAGCGGGGACATCCAGATGACGGCCTTCGGTCTACAAAGGAAAACCTAAGAGGCACATCCAGCCACGCCTGCGCCCATGGCCATGTCGAGCACCCGTCCCAACACACTCCCCGCCTTAAAACGAGTGCTCGTGGTCGGCGGTGGAGGGCGAGAACATGCCCTCAAATGGGCGCTTCAGCGCTCACCAAACATCGACGCCGTGTGGATCACACCTGGCAACGGCGGCACAGCCGAGCAGCGGATTGGGATTGCGGAGTCAGATCTCACAGGGATCCTGAGGCTCTGCAACAGCGAGGCGATTGATCTTGTTGTTGTCGGGCCAGAAGCACCTTTGGCCGCAGGATTGGCCGATGGGCTGCGCGCGCAAGGCATCGCCGTGTTTGGGCCCAGTGCGGCGGGGGCCCAACTCGAATCGAGCAAAGCCTGGGCCAAACAATTGATGAATGAAGCCGGTGTGCCCACCGCTGGTCACTGGACGGTCGAAACGGAAGAAGAAGCTTTAGAGGTCTTGAATCGGCTCAACCGACCGCTGGTGGTCAAAGCCGATGGCCTGGCCTCCGGTAAAGGCGTAACGGTGGCAGCAAGCATCGCCGAAACAAAAGTCGCCATCCAAGACGCGTTCCAGGGGCGTTTCGGCGAGGCCGGTTCTAGCCTGGTTTTAGAGGAACTCTTGACAGGGCCTGAAGTTTCCGTCTTCGCACTCTGCGACGGAGAACGGATGGTGCTGCTCCCTCCAGCCCAAGACCACAAACGACGAGACGAGGGGGATCTTGGACCGAACACCGGCGGAATGGGCGCCTATGCCCCAGCACCGCTGCTGGACAGCGCAGGGCTCGAGCAGGTGAAAAAACTTGTCCTGGACCCAACTGTTGCGGCCCTGCGCCAACGCGGCATCGATTACCGCGGCGTGATCTACGCCGGCCTGATGCTCACAGAGGAGGGACCACAGGTGATTGAATTCAACTGTCGCTTCGGCGATCCGGAATGTCAGACCCTGATGCCCCTGCTGGGGCCTGAGCTGGCAGAAGTGCTGCAGGCGTGCGCACACGGTCGTCTTGACCTGGCTCCAAAGCTCAGCGTCAACAGCCACTGCAGTGCCTGTGTTGTAGCCGCCGCATCTGGCTATCCCGAATCCCCTCGCAAAGGCGATGTGATCGACATCCAGCTCAACCCCAATGAGCGGCTACAGCTGTTCCATGCCGGAACCACCCGAAATCATCAGGGTGAACTGATCACCTCCGGAGGTCGGGTTCTGGCCGTAGTAGCGCAGGAACAAAGCTTCGATGCTGCTTTCTCAGCCGCCTACGCCGGTCTGCAACAGTTGCACTTCGAAGGAATCACTTACCGTCGCGATATCGGCCATCAGGTCCGGAGAAACTGATGACCAGCAGCACCAGCCAAGCCACTGCTGATTGGGCATTACCGCCGCATGGTGAACCGCCCAAGCAGCCCGACAGCGTTTGGCGCAGAATTCTGCTCTGGTGGGAGGAATTCAGCCTCCAGACCAAATTGTTGGCCATCGCCACGCTGGTGGTGAGCCTGGTGATGACAGGAATCACGTTTCTAGCTCTCAACGGCATCCAGCGAAATGCCGTGATGAATGACACTCGCTATGCCCGTGACCTTGGCCTACTTCTGGCTGGAAATGTCACCGAACTCGTCGCGCGGGAGCAAGATCGGGAACTGGCTGATGTCGCTGAAAAGTTCTGGCGTTCCAGCCGCAGCGTTCGATACATCTTTTTCGCTGATCCCGAAGGAATTATTTATTTAGGCATTCCAATTAGCGCTACCCCAATCACAAGTGAGGGTGAACTGAGGCTCAACCGCCGTCTGGAACTGCCCGATGAATTGCGACGCCGTCCTCAAAACCCTCTGGTGCGGCAACACCTCACCCCACAAGGTCGTATTACTGATGTATTCGTGCCGCTGATCCGTAACGGTCAGTACTACGGGGTGCTCGGACTAGGAGTCAATCCCAATGAAACAGCTCTCGCAAGTGCTGCACTCACACGGGAGGTCACAGTGGCCGTGTTCATCTCAATTTGGGTGCTAGTGATTTTGGGAGCAGTGTTCAATGCGCTCACAATTACTCGACCAGTCAAAGAACTTTTGCGTGGAGTTCGCTCAATCGCTTCTGGGAACTTTCAGGCAAGAATCCAACTACCTGTGGGAGGAGAACTTGGAGAACTTCTCACCGGATTTAATGCCATGGCCTCCCAGCTTGAGGCCTACGATGAAGCCAATATCGAAGAACTCACAGCCGCGCAGGTCAAGCAGCAATCGTTAATCGCCACAATGGCTGATGGTGCCATTTTGCTTGATGCTGAAGGGAGAATTGTCTTAGCCAATCCCACAGCACGGCGATTATTCCGCTGGGAAGGTCGCAACCTCGAAGGACAAGAACTCGTTGAGGAGTTACCCGACTTACTTGCCATTGAATTGCATGGACCACTCGATTCCCTCCTACTCAATGGTGCCGACAGTGAGGATTTACGCTGCAATGTTGGTGAACCTGCCCGAACCCTGCGCATCGTGATGCAGGCTGTACGTGATGCCAGTGGAGAAACGCTTAAAGGCATTGCCGTAACGGTGCAAGATCTCACCCGTGAGGTGGAATTGAATGCTGCTCAAAGCCGTTTCATTAGTAATGTCTCTCACGAGTTGCGCACCCCGTTGTTCAACATCAAAAGCTATGTAGAGACTCTGCATGACTTAGGAGATCAACTCAGTGATGAGGAAAAAAAGGAGTTTCTTGGTGTCGCGAATGCCGAAACAGATCGCCTCACAAGACTTGTTAACGACGTTCTCGATCTCTCCCGTTTGGAATCTGGACGTGCGATTCAGGTCGAATCCATGAGTCTTCGTCCAGCCATGGAGCAAACTCTCCGGACGTACCGCCTCAACGCCGATGAAAAAGAGGTCACACTAAAGATTGATGTCACTCCCGATCTGCCCGAAATTCTCGGCAACTGGGACCTACTCCTACAAGTGCTCGACAATTTGGTCGGCAACGCTCTCAAATTCAGCCGCGCTGGTGGTGTACTCGCCCTTCGCGCTTACCCATGGCCAGACATCTGCCAAGTGGAACCCTCGCATGAAGAGAGCAAGGAAGGTCCGACATGTCCGCTTACTTCACCATTACCCCGACTTCGGGTTGAGGTCGCTGACACGGGTTGCGGCATCAGTCAGGCTGATCAAGAGCGTATTTTTGATCGTTTTTATCGCGTGGAAAATATGGTGCACACAGAGGTAGGTACGGGATTAGGCCTCTCGATTGTGCGTGGGATTCTCGAAAAGCATGGTTCGAGGGTGTGCATGGCCAGCGAAATCGGTATCGGGACAACCTTTTGGTTCGACCTTCCACTGGAACAATCTGATGCCGATGAATTAATGGTTCAAATGGAACGTCGATCTTTCACCGAACAGGAGATTTAATCCAGATCAATCTCCAGTCGAAACACCACGGGCAATGCGTGCTAGTTCACTCCTTTCATCAGTTGTCACCCGATGAGGAACGCCTGAAATAATCCGCTCAAAATTAGAGAAGGAATCTTTAATTTGCGGGCCATTACTTGTCACGACGAATTCTCGAATTCCTTTGTCGTGCCAAGATCCACGCATCTTGAAAACATTCAAGGCGCGAGCCATCTCCCCACGAATTTCAACGTATTGCAACAGCAAAATTGTATCTGTGATAGTAGAAATATGAGAATCAGTGATCGAATGGCTGCCCATAAATTCTTCCGACGTGTTCGTGAAGAAGCCTGCTATTTCTTCCTGCTTGGCATAACCAGTCACGCCAATCACAAACTGTCGAAATGCATTATGACTCACGCCACGTGCGAGAGCAGACAAAGAATCAATCGCCATTCTAGACGGCTTAAATTGACTGATCTCAGTCTTAATGATCTGGAGGTGATCCTCTAATCCTGTTGACTCCGGATAAGCACAAATGATCTTCAGTAGACCATCCTGTTCCATTTGCTCGAAGTCAATCCCCCAGCTCGTACCATTACGCAGCAACTGAGCTCGTGATTCCTCGTAAGCAAAAAGAATAGCTCGTTCTTTATTACTACAAGCGTCCTCAATGAATTTAGAGACCAAAAGCGTTTTACCAGTTCCTGTTGCCCCAGTCGCCAGGATGATTGAGTCCTTAAAGAAGCCACCACCGCACATGTCGTCAAGACACGGAACACCGGAACTCACACGAACGTTAGAAGAGCGCTGTGTCAAACGCATCGCACCCAGAGGGAAAATGCTAATTCCGTGAGTTCCCATCGTGAAAGGGAATTCACCTTTCATATGAGTCGTTCCACGTAATTTGAGAATTTCAACGGTGCGTCTGCGTCGCTCACCTTCAAGCACATTACGCAAGATAACCACATTATCGGAGACGAATTCTTCAACTCCATAACGGGCAATAGGGCCATATTCATCAATACGCTCTGTGGTCATCACAGTGGTGACTCCAATCTCTTTCAACCTGGCAATCAGGCGAAAGATCTCCCGCCGAACAACAAATACCGCATCATACTGTTGAAATACAGCAGTGATTGAATCAATCGCTACTCTTTTTGCCTTGTATTTACGGATTGCGTAATTAATCCGCTCAATCAGGCCAGATAAATCAAAACTTCCAGCAACATCTTGACCATCAGGATCTGGAGAAGCATCGAGGATGAACAATTTATCCTGCTCGACCATCTCCTGCAGGTTCCAGCCAAAACTGGCTGCATTGCGCAAGATATCGAGAGGAGACTCCTCGAAGGTAACGAAGATGCCAGGTTCGTCGAAGTGTTTAATGCCGTTATGCAAAAAATGCAAAGAGAAGACTGTCTTCCCTGTTCCAGACGTGCCACTGATTAGCGTGCTACGTCCAATCGGCAGACCGCCCTGGCAGACGTCATCAAAGCCCTCGATGCCAGTCGGGAGCTTTTGAACCTGCATCTGAGCAGGACCGCTCGCGGGTGGAAACTGCATACCTACTTATTCACACTCTTAATTTAGGAAAAAACCCCAGTGGGGGGCTAATGATCACCATCTCACTTAAGAATCACCAGACGTCATGTCGTCCTCTTCGACGGTGTCGATGAAGCTGGAATTGAAGGCATTGTCCGCCAACTCGTCATAGAGCAGATCAAGGCCGATCAAAACCCGTTCACGGTCTGACAAGTCACCGATAATCCGCCTGACTGGAGGGGGCAAAATCTTGGAGAGGGTGGGTGTCGCCAAAATTTTGTCTTCCTCAGCCAGCTGAGGATTCTTGAGGACATCGATAACCTTCAGGGCATAAACACCACGAAATTCGGTCTCAAGGATGTTGCGCAACGTTTTGAGAGCCCGCATCGAATTGGGCGTATTGCCTGCAACATAAAGCTTGAGAATATAAGTTTTGCGCGGGCTCATGACGAGATCTCCGGGGTATCGGGTGGGTCAAGTTCCCGACGTGAACGAATGGAAGACGTCCCGGTCAGCGGAATGTCTGGAGGAATGGAACGCCGGTACATCTCGCAGAGATGAGCCATCACATCCAGAAGTGCCAAGCGGTAATCCTGAAGAAAATCGTTCTTATGGCCCTCGAGTCGAAGCTGCTTCCAAAATTCATCGATTAAATTGACATGAATTTCAACCGTTCGCGTGATCGGAAGATCGCTAAAAAAAGCAGTATTCACAAAACTCTCTAGTGCTTGATTGGCAGCTGCTGGATCGCGAAAGTAGCTAATCAATAGATCACGATAGGTGCGTTGCAATGACTGCAACAATTCACGCCTTTCGTCCTGGGTCAGGCTGCCGAGGAAGCGGGATGGATCCCGCTTGTAGAACACTCCCAAGTAGCCCAATCGTTCTTGGAGACGGCTCGACAACTTCCAAACTTCTTGTGACCCACTTCCATCCTGACGACCATCCAATCTGTCGCGACGGAGGAAACGAGAAATCGAGGCGTCGACGTTGTAACTCAACTGTTCGAGCTGATCACCCGGCAAATGCAACTCCTCCGAGTGATAGTCCACATGACCTTTAACCTGCCCCACCACCACAGCCGGAAAAAGCAATCCTGCTGAGCTCAACTGTTCACGAACCGATGGATCGAGAAGGGATTGCTCAATCACAATCGCGTCGATGTCATCTTGGCAACGCTCCAGAACCTTGACCAAGCCATCCTCTGCGATTGGATCAAGAACGATCGGCTCATACCGATTTCCAGGCAACCACTGTCGACAAGCCTCAACGAGCTCAGTGGTTGTGAGCAGCAAAGCAATCGTCAGGGCCGGCCTGGCCATCCGCTCGGGCAGGATCAAATGGGTAACTGAATCTTGACGAGAGGTCGCTTCAACAGCGAAGATCTTGGTTTGTCTTTCGATTGCGGTTCAGGCTGAATCGGTTTCTCCGAGCCTGACTGCGTCTTGTTTCCATGGCTGAAACCACCGCTGCTGCAACGGCAGCCAAACCAGAGACCAGCTCAGCCGAGGCTTACGCCATCGTCGAAGCCTCAGGCACTCAGGTCTGGTTGCAACCGAATCGCTATTACGACCTGGACCGACTCCAGGCCGACGTTGATGACACCATCACGCTGGACAACGTCCTGCTGGTCAAAGATGGCAGCGGCACCACGTTGGGCCAGCCCTACGTCAAAAACGCCAGTGTTGAACTGAAGGTCATGGCCCACAGGCGAGGGCCAAAGATCATCGTTTACAAAATGCGCCCCAAAAAGAAAACGCGTCGCAAGAATGGTCATCGGCAAGAGCTCACCCGAGTGATGGTTCAATCCATTTCCGTGGGCGGTAAGGCCATTAGCTAACTAACCCCCTCAAACCACCCGCTTCTCCGCTCTCCACCCCGACTTCACCCCATGGCACATAAGAAAGGCACAGGTTCCACACGTAACGGACGCGATTCAAATTCCAAACGACTTGGCGTCAAGGCCTATGGCGGTGAAAGCGTCTCAGCTGGGTCGATCTTGATCCGCCAGCGCGGCACGGCTGTGCTTCCCGGAGTCAATGTCGGCAAAGGGAAAGACGACACGCTGTTTGCCTTAACCGATGGAATCGTGAAATTCGAAACGATTCGACGAGGTTTACGCAATCGCAAGCGAATCAACATCACGGCACTAGCAGCAGGTTGAGTGAAAAGACTGATCCGATCGCTTGCATCAACGAAGGTCAATCAACCTTTTGAGCGATAAGAGCCTGGTCAGCCAGATTATTACGCTCTAGCAGATGAAATTTGCTAGAGCTTTTTTCTTGTTCCCAAAGGATTGACATGTTTGCATCCCAACCGAAAGCGATATTCGACAGCCTGCGTCGCGATGTTTAGAGACCAAATTGAAGCACGACCATGCACCCAATCAGCTGGGTTGATACGTGCGTGTCGTGATCAAAAGCGGATGAAAGATCTCGAGAAAATGGCTTTGTAGCGTCCGAAAAAAGGTTTCCACCAAGAGGGGATCATCGAAGTGGAAAGGGTACTCACCCTGATGTCCTTTAAAGAAATACCAATTCAATAACGCGATTGCATCGGGTGCCATCTGTGCATGGAAATTGATCAATTGCATGGAAGGATCTGGCAAGTGCTCCAGCACATCAAGACAAATCACCGTGTCAAATTGAACGGAACTGGTGTCGGAAAGGTCTCGATGCACTGAGATCTTTTTGGTCAAGCCAAGCGCTTCTGCCCGCTGTTGAACAAAGGCTCTGTTGTGGGGATTGAGGTCAACGAACCAAACATGATCCACAGCTGACAACATGGCAGCAGACAACGCATGGGTGCCGATACCACCCCCGAAATCAAGAACCTGCCCTCGCGCCGCCATCGCCTGTAAACGCAAAGTATCAGCGATGTAGTCCACACTGCTGAGGTGCCAGGCCGCTAGTTCCAACAAATGGCCCGTACCGACAGTATCTTCATAAAAAGATGTGGCATCTTCGGCTCGAAATGCACCGGGATGGAGATCAGCCAAGTCCTCCGTACTTTGAGGCAAACGATTGTTCAATTCCTCCGAAGAGAGCTGCAGATAAGACTGCAAATGCGACCGAAGAGCAAAACCATCCTCGAGAAACCGAGAAACATCAAGCTGCTCTTGAATCAAAAGCCGCCGCATACACCAGACACAGACGTCGCCAACCTACGTGGCTGCCTCGAACCCATTGCTCATGGAGCGCCAGACAGGCAAAACCTCCTGATCAACAGCTTCAATAGCAACGTCGCATCGGCCGAGGACTCCAACCTTGCAAGCCCCTTTTGGCTTCGTGGTGATCGACAAACCCGCTGGCCTCACCTCCCATGCCTGCGTCAGTCGCTTACGTCGCTGTTATGGAATCAAGCGCGTTGGTCATGGAGGGACTCTCGATCCATCCGTCACCGGCGTTCTCCCCATTGCATTAGGTCCAGCCACCCGACTTCTGCCCTATCTGCCAGGGGACAAGACCTATCGGGGCGTGATCCAGCTCGGTACCACCACGAATAGCGACGATTTGCAGGGAGACATCCTGCAAACCAAACCCCATCCCACATTGAACTGGATGGAGCTGGAGACAGCTCTTGATAGGTTCCGCGGGCCCATTACCCAGCGACCGCCTCAGGTTTCAGCCGTGCATATCAATGGCGAGCGAGCCCACGTACGGGCCCGCAGGGGGGAAGTGATGACCATTCCTGCTCGATCGGTGCATATTCACCGCCTGCAACTCCTGCAGTGGGACATCCAAACCGGACAACTGGAGTTGGAGGTTCACTGTTCAGCCGGGACCTACATACGATCCTTAGCCCGAGATTTAGGGGAAACGCTGGCCTGCGGTGGGTGCCTGGCGAGTCTGCGGAGAACTCAAGCACTCGGCTTTGAAGAACACCAAGCAAGACCTCTACCGGAACTCAAGGACACCCCCCCGACACCGATGTCGCCATTAGGAGCATTGCGTCATCTGCCCAGTCGTCAACTAAACGCTACGGAGGAGATCGACTGGCGCTGTGGTCGCCGCGTGCCGTTAGAAAAGATCGAAGCAGAAACAGTGATCGTGCTGAACACCAACGGCACGATGGCAGGAATTGGCCTTCATCAAGGCGATAAGCAATTGCAGCCCAAAGTGGTCTTTGATGCGGCCGGGTAAAACAACAACCAAGCCACATATGTCTCCTGCCAGCGATCAAAATCTGCATTCTCGCCTTGCTGGTCAAGATCTACTGATTTGAGCAGCGTGACGACTCAAGCACTCTTTTCATCCATCGATCCCGTGCTTGGAGTTCCCCATGAATTGGACTTCATCGGCACAGGCACTGGTTGTTCTTATCAATCTCACAGAGCAATCAAACGCCAATCACATCACTTCGAGCGAGCGAAGCCAAACACGCATAAATAAACGCGTTGAGAATACATTCAACCACTCGATTGAGATAACATTTTTCAATACTTCTTTAATGATGTCAAAAGCCTAACCCCTTTTGGACGAAGGATTCTTATCTCACCATCACCACACGTCATCACTCTGAGTACCCTTGCTTTTAGACATCAAACCCGTGCCCCGTAGCGATGGCAGGCCATAGCAAATGGGCCCAGATCAAACGCACCAAAGCAGTGGTGGATGCCAAACGTGGTGCCGTGTTCACGCGTCTGGGTCGCGAAATCATGGTAGCCGCCAGAACCGGTGCCGATCCCGCCGGTAATTTCCAACTGCGTACGGCCATCACCAAAGCCAAAGCGGCAGGGGTACCGACGTCGAATATCGAACGCGCTATCGCAAAAGGAGCTGGCCAGGCTGGTGATGGGGCGCAGCTTGAAGAAGTGCGTTATGAAGGCTATGGACCGAACGGCATGGCCATCTTGGTCGAGGCGCTCACCGACAACCGCAACCGTACAGCGGCAGATCTTCGTCTGGCTTTCAGCAAAAACTGCGGCAATCTTGGCGAAAATGGTTGCGTCGCCTATTTGTTTGAACACCGCAGTGAGGTGATCATTCATGCAGACCAGAATTCAGAGGACAAACTGCTCGAAAACCTGCTCGAACTAGATGCAGATGGGTATGAACTGGTTGAAGACACTGCCTTGGTCCATGGTCCCTATGCCGCCCTCGAGGCACTGCAAGATGGTTTGCGGCTACAAGGCTGGGAGGTGCAGGAATGGAGCCACAATTGGAATCCGCTCAGCAGCGTTGAGGTCCATGATCCATTGAGCGCAAGCCAGTGCCTGAAGCTACTCGATGCACTTGAAAGTTTGGATGATGTGCGGAGCGTCAGCAGCAACTTGGAGATCAACTCAAATCTCAAAATTTTGGAAGACGACTAAATTCAATCCGACGATTCAGGCCATAATTTATTGACACATCTGCGACCAACCATTTGTATATTATCCCAGTCAAGGCCAGCTAGGAATCCTCGAAATAAGCAGTGTAAAGACAACACAACGACGAACGATGCAATCAACTAATAAAAAATGTAACCAATCTGCCACCTTCAGTTAGGGATCTACCCAAGACTTGGCTGCAAATCATTAGAGCATCGCCTCACAAAGCAACCAAAACACCTCACGCACGTGGATCCAAGTTCGCGCCCATCATGTTTTAGGTATTAATCACGGTTTTAATCGCTTCAAACAAGGACATCTCGACCAGCCCTGACTCAAAACCACCATCAATGAACCGAGCCGCAACACAGTCCAATTATTCCTCCTGAGAGGGTATTTCTGTTCACGAAATGCGGCCATGGCGGAGGAGTAGACAGAAAGGAAGCAAGCCTTGATTCCATGACCTCGCATCTTTTTCAACGGATTGCCGAGACTCCCGCCGGTTCAACAATCGATGCCCTCGAAAACGGCCACTACTGGATCTGCGACCGTAATCACGTTTGCAAAGAGGTCATCGGCCTCTGGGAAGCCGAAGAATTCATTCGAGAGCAAGAAAGGAATCAAGGTGTGATGAGCTAAAAGCGACTCAGACAACATGCTGTGTGGAAATCCGGATCAAATCTTTCGTATCGAAAAGAACATCCCGGAGACGGCTAGCCCTGTGGCACCCTTCCAAGCGATGCCATGTCCATGAAGCAGCTTGAGACTTTCATGTCTCGTGTTCAGAGCAATGACTCCATTCGAGACGAAGTGCAACGTTGCGGCAGAGACAATTCATGTGTCGTCAAAGTCGCCGCAAAGCATGGGCATAAGTTCACAACCTCCAGTCTCAACCGCTGGCAACGTGAGCATCACTAAACGTCTGCTCTTTTGTTGCTCTATTGCAACCAAACACTGTTGAGAGGGCCTGAATCGCAAGGGTTGAGGCCCTTTTTTGTTGCTTGAACCCACGACAGGATTGATGACTTTGGAGCAATGCTCTGTTGACCAGGCCTCGCGACAAATCGAACGACGCCCTTGGACAAACCACTCACCGACGCGGTTTTACGCCGGTTAGCAACGGCAGGACTTACCAACTATTTGAGGGACGCTGAAGGGTTCCAAACCGTAATGAGACCAGGTTGTGATCTCATTCTCAGCCAAGAACCCGTTGCCGATATGACGTGTGTTGTGGTGGGCCCAGGCGCTGCAGACCAGGGAAACCTTGCCGACGCTTTGCAGGCTTGTCGTAACAACGCATTGCCCTTTTTCGCCATCCTTTTCCGCAAGCGGGGGACTAGCTCCATCAATCGCAAGCTCTGCCGGACTCAGCCATGCCATTGATGACCCTTTCATGGTTCATGACGACGAGCCAAAGGCCAAAGGGGGACATTGAATGATCTCGTATCCGTTCTTTCAGCAGCCTTAAAATGCCTTAGGCATCGGAGCAACGCTGCTTGCAACACGACTTCGCGGTCAATCCAGATCGGGATGTCTATCTCACTACCCGCAATCAACGCGTTGTTGGGGCTTTGTTTTTGACCTACCACGGAAACATAAACGATAGATGGGATGGGATCTCATCCCCACAGGCAGGGTCGTGATGTCCGCAGAAAGCTACTTGCGACAGCGATGGCACAGGCTCGAGAGCGAGGAAGCAAACGATTCGTTTTCGGTGCTACCCCCGAAGGGTTCCCCCCCTTACAGCAAGCTCAACGTCCAAACGCGTTTGGTCACCATAATTTGACTGGCCGGTGAAACCCACCAAGCCTGACAAACAACTGCTAACAGATCAGCTGTCCTGAACGGAGGGCTTACGAATCAGTTCTGCAAGCAACTCAAGCTTGGCGTTTTCAGACTCAGAGGCGCGACTCGCCATCCAGGAATTTGCCGCCTTCTGCTGGACGATCTGCTGAACAAGAAACATT
>MDSW01132615.1_pt1 | contig 13319 bp, 10 predicted proteins | sample 811171 | NCBI WGS metagenome assembly MDSW01 (sample SAMN05326641, study PRJNA326480) | marine metagenome | isolation source: seawater | place: Atlantic Ocean: North West | collected 2012 | reverse complement strand
TTTTACAGTATCTCCTACCTTAAAACTTCCATTATCAGGAGATTCTTTACCCATTATCATTCGGAATAAAGTAGTTTTACCCGCCCCATTTGGACCAATAATTCCAACAATACCTGCAGGAGGAAGTTTAAAATTTAAATCTTCATATAAAAGTTTCCCTCCAAAAGCTTTACTTACTCCTTCTGCATCAATTACGTTATTACCTAGCCTAGGACCAGGAGGAATGTATAACTCTAATTTTTCTTCTTTCTCCTTTCCTTTTTCATAAAGTAAGTTTTCATAATTACTTAATCTAGCTTTTGATTTCGAATGCCTTCCTTTTGGTGTCATTCTCACCCATTCCAACTCTCTTTCTAGAGTCTTTCTCCTTTTAGAAGCTTGTTTTTCTTCTTGAGCTAATCGTTTTGACTTTTGGTCTAACCAAGTAGAATAATTTCCTTCCCAAGGAATTCCTTCTCCTCTATCTAGTTCCAAAATCCAACCTGCTACATTATCTAAGAAATATCTATCATGAGTAATCGCAATTACGGTTCCTTTATATTGTTGTAAATGTTGTTCCAACCACTGCACCGATTCGGCATCCAAATGGTTAGTGGGCTCATCTAATAATAAAATATCTGGTTCTTGTAACAATAATCTGCAAAGAGCAACTCTTCTTTTTTCCCCACCAGAAAGATTCTCGATACTTGCATCTGTAGGTGGACACCTAAGTGCATCCATTGCTATGTTTAATTTTGTTTCTAAGTCCCAAGCATTACAAGCATCTATTTTGTCTTGAAAATTACCCTGCTTCTTCATTAGTTCTTCCATTTTATCCGCATCTTCATAATATTCTGGAAGGCCAAATAAGTCGTTTATTTTATTATATTCTTCTATGAGTTCTACTTGTTCTTTCGCCCCTTCTTTTACAATATCCATTACTGTTTTAGTAGGATCTAACTTAGGTTCTTGTTCTAAGTAACCAATTGAATGTTCTCCTTTAAAATGAACATCCCCTTGAAAAGATTTTTCCACTCCTGCTATAATCTTTAAAAGAGTAGATTTTCCCGAACCATTTAGACCTATAATACCAATTTTTGCACCATAGAAAAAAGAGAGATAAATGTCTTTTAATACTTGTTTATTATTGTTGTTGAAGGACTTAGAAACTCCAACCATTGAAAAAATGATCTTTTTATCGTCTGACATATTTTATTGTTTTGAGATTATAAATATAATTAATTATATTAATAAAAAATTATTTGGAGGTTTGAAATAGTCTACCCTGAATAGCATCTCTTTCTTCCATTCTTTTTTCTACCAAATGTTTTACTTCAAAATTCTTTAATCCATATTTTGGGTAAAGTAACATACGAGCAGGTGATTCGCTAAAAAATCGTTCTACAATAATCTCAGGATTAAGTAGTTCCACAAAATCGACAACCAAGTCAATGTATTCATCTAACTCCATAAAAGTAAATATCTCGGGAGTTTTCTTAAACTGAACAGCCATCATAGTATGTTTTACAATCTGTAAATGGTGTATTTTAAGTGTGTTTATAGGTAGTTGTGAGACCATAATAGCATGATGCAACATATCTTCTTTTGTCTCTCCTGGAAGACCTAAAATTAAATGACCTCCTAAATGTAAACCTCTACCATCCGATCTATGAAAAGCGTCAATTGCTTCCTCATGTGTCTGACATCTGTTAATAGCTTCTAAAGTTTCATTTTTGGTTGATTCCAAACCAAACTCCAATTTTATAAAATATCCCCTTTCTACTAATTCCTCTAAATAATCTAGCACTTCATCTTTTATACAATCTGGACGGGTAGCAATAACCAATCCAATTATGTCCTTATGAGAAAGAGCCTCCTCATACATCTTTGTTAAATCGTTTAAAGAAGCATAAGTATTAGTAAATGCCTGAAAATAGGCCAAGTATTTCTGAGCCTTATATTTTTTGGAGAAAAATTCTATTCCCTCATCAATCTGAACTTTTATAGGCTTTATAGGTTTACAATAATCAGGATTAAAAGTATTATTATTACAATAGGTGCAACCTCCCACTCCCTTTGTTCCATCTTTATTAGGACAAGTAAAACCCGCATCAATAGAAACTTTTTGCACTCTTTCATTAAATTTCTTTCTCACAAAAGAACTGAAATCATTATATCTTTTTTCTATCTTCATCTCTTAAAAGCAAAAATACTACATTTAAGACAACTTTTTATTAAAATTAGCGTTTTCAAAAAAGATTTTATAAATTTGAATCGAAAACTAAATTGATGAGTCACTCTAAAATATCTTCACTAGAAAAAATTGGGTATCAAAAAGAACTACCTAAAGGATCAGACATTAACGATTTTGAGGTTATATCTGTAACTCAAAAAAATGGAGACAAGATAAGTCTGTATAGAAATAAAGAAAAAAAACAAGAAATAGATGATACTTCTAATTTTGATAGTAGTTGGGAAGTGTTTAATTCTCTTCTGTCGCTTTCTCTCTTCTTTTTTGCATTCCTTCACTCAATGTCTTAATTCTATCTGACACAGTAGTTTTGTACCAAAAAGGGAAAATTGCATGTACAAAGGCCTTCAAACTTAACGACAATAATAATAAACAAAACCGTAAAGCATGAGCAAAATGCTGTAGATAACTTTCTCCAACTTCCTTTGGGTGTTCAGTAAAAATATTTTTCATTTTATAAAATTTCAGATAACGAGAAGGTGTCTTTCAGACTAACTCCTTTTTCAGTTTTTTGAACCGTACAGCACTCGTTATAGTTATCATGTTGCAAAAATATAATGTATTCTTGTTCAGCCGCCTCATTCAAGAATTTTTCTTTTTCAGAAAGAGTAACTAATGGTTTTGTATCATATCCCATCACATAAGGCAAAGGGATGTGTCCTGTACTTGGCAATAAATCAGCGGCAAAAACAATTATTTTATTCTTATACTTGATGTGAGGAATCATTTGTGATTCTGTATGACCATTTACAAATAACGCATTAAAATCATTAAAGATCTCATTCTGCTTTTCTACAAAATTTAAATGTCCGGATTCCTGAATTGGAACAATATTATCTTTTAAGAAAGAAGCTTTCTCTCTGTTATTTGGTTGTGTCGCCCATGCCCAATGATCTTGATTCGACCAATATTTTGCATTTTTAAAAGCCATCTCAAAAGATGTCCTATCTTTATTCCACTTTACACTACCACCACAATGATCAAAATGTAAATGAGTCAAAAACACATCCGTCACATCTTCTTCAGCAAATCCATTTTTATTGAGTGAAGAATGCAAATTTACATCTCCATGTAAGTAATAATGTTTTAAAAATTTATCGTCTTGTTTATCTCCTATTCCATTGTCAATCAAAATAAGTCTATCACCATCTTCAATTAATAAAGACCTCATGGCCCATGGACATAAATTATTTTCATCTGCAGGATTAGTTCTGCTCCATAACACTTTTGGTACAACCCCAAACATAGCTCCTCCATCTAATTTAAAATAACCTGTATCTATTGTGTACAATTGCATGTTAGTAATTTTTATGACTACAAAAATAAGAAATGAATTTTAGTAGTAATTTAGTTTCAGATTTTATTTTATAAATGAAAATACATTTAATTGCAATAGGAGGTAGCGCAATGCATAACATGGCTCTTGCATTACATCATAAAGGATATGAGGTTAGTGGTTCTGATGATGCTATTTTCAGCCCTAGCAAAGAAAGATTAGACAAACATGGGTTATTACCGAAAGAAATTGGGTGGTTTCCTGAAAAGATTACTTCTGAATTAGATGCAATAATCTTAGGAATGCACGCAAGGGAAGATAATCCTGAACTTATAAAATCAAAAGACATAGGAATTCCTATCTTCTCATATCCAGAATATATTTACGAACAATCTAAAAACAAAAAGAGGGTCGTTATTGGAGGAAGTCACGGAAAAACTTCTATTACTGCAATGATTTTACATGTTCTACAGAATCTGAATGTAAATTGCGATTATATGGTTGGAGCTCAATTAGAAGGTTTTGACACTATGGTAAAACTGACACCTGATGCCTCTCTAATTATTTTGGAAGGAGATGAATATTTAAGTTCTCCTATTGACAGAAGACCAAAATTTCATTTATACCAACCTAACATTGCAGTATTGAGTGGAATTGCTTGGGACCACATCAATGTTTTTCCTACTTTTGAGATGTATGTAGAGCAATTTAGAATCTTCAAGAATATGGTTAGTGATACTCTAATCTACTGTTCTGAAGATGACGAGTTAAATAATCTTGCAACAGAAAAAACAAAATGTAAGTTGATTCCATATTCTACACCAAATCACACCATTAAAGATGGAATCAGCTGTGTAAACAATACAGAATTATTAATTTTTGGAAATCATAATCTGCAAAATATGAATGCAGCTCTTTTAGTTTGTAAAGAACTAGGCATCTCAAAAGAAGATTTTCTAAAACAGATATCTACATTTAAAGGGGCAAGTAAAAGATTAGAATTGGTTAAGAAAACCCAAGACTCTGCTATTTATAAAGACTTTGCCCACTCACCTTCAAAATTAAAAGCCACATCTTCAGCAATGAAGAAACAATTTACAAATAGAAAATTAGTAGCATGCATGGAATTATACACTTTCAGTAGTTTAAATGAGGGATTTTTAAGACAATACAAAGGATGTATGGACGAACCAGATACCGCAATTATCTACTATAGTTCAAAAGCTATTGCACATAAAAGATTAGAACTCATTACCAAAGAACAAGTCTATACTGCATTTGACAGGGAAGACTTGCTTATTTTTACTAATTCAGAAGATTTAGAAAATCATTTAAAGAACCTAAATTGGAAAAATAAAAACTTACTTATGATGAGTTCTGGAACGTTTGATGGGATAGAATTTGAAAAATTAATCACATAAAAAAACCACTCATTTCTGAGTGGTTTATAAAAAATTATTGTATGATTTATTTAAATTTAACTATATATTAATATTGTAACATGAAAAAATTATTTTGTATTAGTTTAATATTAATGTCCACTTTACTCTCTGCACAAAAAACACATCGAACAAATTATAGTGGAATATTAACCATTAAAGACAGATCTCCTTTAGCTTTTGAGATGGAACTTACTGTAAAAGGTGGAATTGTAAATGGATTGTCATTAACTGGAAAAGGTACAGCAGATGAAACAGAATCTGATATTAGTGGTATTTATAACAGAAATACTAAAACATATAAACTAAAAGAAACTCAGGTTCTTTCTACAAGATCAGAAGCAGGTTTAAATACTTTCTGTTATATAAACATGGAAGTAACAGAGAAAGGAAAATTCAAACTAAAAAGATATGAAGGAATTTTTACAGGATTATTTAGCAATGGAGATACTTGTGCGACAGGAGAAATTATATTAATAGAAAAAGAAAAATTAGAAAAAATTACTAAGAAAGCAGGAAAGAAAATTGAAAATCAACAAAAGAAAGAAAGTAAAAATGAAGTACTCAATACAAAAGTACTTAAAGAAGGAGATGATATGTATATTCAGTGGAATTCTGATAAATTAACCATTTTTATTTGGGATTCAAATACTGAAGATGGAGATAAAATTGATTTAGTAATAAACGGAAAAGAAATTCTAAATGATTTTTCTACAACAAAAAAAAGGAAGAAAATAAAATATAAACTGAAAGAAGGAAAAAACAAAATAGAAATAAAAGCTAAGAATGAAGGCAAGAACCCACCCAATACTAGTAGGATAGAGTTATCAGATAGTAAAACTAAATACCCAATAATCACTCAACTTCAGATAGGTAAATCTGCTATTATTACAATTGTTAAGTAGATCTCTTTTTATAATAAAAGAAAACTAAAAAAATTAAAAGAGTTACAGATAGAGAAAATAAAATAAGATTTCTAATAAATTTTTCCTGGTCAATTTTTTCTATAATCTCAGTATAAGTTTTATTATGATTACCTATTGACTCTCCTAAAACATTTTCCCATTTTAATTCTGTTTCTTCAAACTGATCAAAAGGAATGTTTCTTGCATAACTATTTTTTATATCAGAAATAGAATAAGAAATGCTATCTACTAAATTTCCTTTATTATCGTAGAGAATTATCTCTTCAGAAACGGATGAAATTCCAAAATCAATCTTCAAGTATGTAACTGAATCCAAATAATTTAATGTGTCATTTTTATGAAAAACTGCAAATTGTCCTTTTCCGATTACACCATTATTAATAATACAAATATTATTGTTTTTATCTACCAATTTCCAACCACTTAGGTCCACACTTTTATCTTCTAAATTATGAATCTCTATACAATCACTTACATAATCTATCTCATTGATTATTATGTTTACATCTGATTCCTTATTTGGAATAAATTCAATGTTTATTGATTCAGTCTCATTTATTAGTTTCTTCTTAAATCCAGAATATGAATATCCTATATTTGGAACTATTCTTATAGGAACATCTATTCCTTTATAAAACGAAAGTATAATTGAATCAGAAATACATATATTATTATTTATATAAACACTTCCATGTTCAGGATGAGAAATAGTTACATTAACATCATATCTTTCATTTAAATCAAATTTTTTTTTAAGTTGAGAAAACAATACATTATCTCGTTTTAAAGCAAAGAATTTCAGTTCATCTACTTCCTTTTGCCATCTGCCTATACTGCCTTGATTTCTCTGAAATTTTTTTCTGTTTTCAAAATGAAAAACCATTTCTTTTTTATATCTCTCCTCAAAATATGTTATATCACTCTGAACAGATTTTGTACTTAAAGTTGTGGATAATAAATACGAAGTTTGATTAATAAAATACTCCTTAAAGTCTGTGTTTTTTAATAAATTTCTTAAAAGGAACGTAGACCAAGTAGGATTATACCATTTAGTTTTAGTTGGTGAAGTAAAATCTTCTAACAAAGCGCTATTGTAGTTTCCCCACCCTAAGTCAGTATCATACAATATCCACCTAAATTTTCCGTCTAACGAATCAGATCTCCAGAAACGAATATTTCCTCTTGCATCTGTGTTCCCAAGATATATTTGATGTATCCAATAATTAGCGAAATTTTCTACATCCATCAAGCCTTTAACATGATTATAATGATCAATATCTCTTAAATTATTTTCATCAATATATTTAAGTAATTCATCATATTTTTCTCCTGAACCTTCTTCTACAAAATTGTAAGCCTGTAACATATCTACAGACTCTGTCGCACAATTATAATTATTATCTATATAATACTCATTTAATTTTTCTCTAATATTATATACTCCCCAATACTCGGAATTCACAAATAGATGAGAAGGTTTATTTGATTGTACATCAATACCAGATTTTGATGCAATTGTAGTAGATAAAACATCTTTAAATCTGGTTTTCAGATAATCATTTCCTGAATGGCGTAAGATAAATTGTTTATACTTTTTTTCTCCTTTTCCAAAAATATCTGCATTAAATCGTAATGTACCATAGGATTTTCTTGCAATAAACCTTAAGGATTTCTCCGGATAATATATTGTCATTCCTCCAAAAATCCTTATTCCAGCATCTTGATTAATAATCCTTTTCCCTTCATTATTAAACATCTCTACATATACCCCTCGTTCCATCTTCTTGGAATAATTAGATTTTAGCTTTACTTTTAAAATGGTATCATAATAGGCATTAGGTCCGTCAACATAAATTCCAGAAATAGAATCGTATAATGCCTTTTTAGAAATAGTTATAGCAACAACATTAAAATCTGTTTTAAAACCAATAAAATAACTTTTACTCCCTATTTTTACCAATGAATCACCTTGATACAATCCAAAAGAAATAGTTGTGTTTTTATCTATAAAAATAGAATCTCTGTATACCCTACTCCGTCTATTTAAATTATTTTGATAAGAGTACAAAACTCTAGAATCTGATGTGTCAATTTTGAGATAAAAAGGACTATCATAGAAACCTGCTTCATGAGAAAAGTGAACTTCCTGAGAAAGAGATAGAAAATTAAAACAGATAAAAAAAAATGATAAAAATATTTTATTCATTTTTTAATATCGTAAACTCAATTCTTCTATCTCTCTCATCTCCATATTTTTCTTGTCTGGAACCATATCCTACACATGTAATATTGGTCATATCTAACCCATTATTTTTCAAATAATTATAAATTCTCTCCGCTCGTAATGTTGAAATATTATCATTCAGAAAATCGTCACCAGTTCCTCTGTCTGCATGTCCTCCAATCTCAATTTTCATATTTTCTTCAGATTTTAGAATTAATAAGATATCATTTAAAACTTTCTTATCTGAAGGACTAATTATTGAACTATTTTTCTGGAAATTAACTTGATAGGAGATATTTATAATATTAAATTCAATCCTTCTATTTTCAGCATGCTTCTCTTTTGAACACCATACGTCATCTATACATTCATTCTTTGGGATTTCTTCTCCATATCCTTTATAAGTTAATTGAGAAGTATCTACACCTTGTAAAACTAAATAATCCAGTACATTTTTAGCTCTTTTTCCTGAAAGTTGAAGATTGTATTCCTTAGTTCCTTTTGTATCTGTATGTCCTGCAACTTCAATATTCAAATAATTATTCTCCTTTAACATAGCCGCATACTCATCTAAAAAAGTAGATACTGATGGTGGTAAATCAGAAATATTTGAAGGAAATAGAACTGTTATATTTAAGGATTTTAATTCATCATTATTATTCTGAACCAAAACCAGATCATTAGATCTTTCATCTTCATAACAGGGACAAATTGCCTCCTTTATTTCTCTTGGTATTTTATATTTATCCAAAGGTTCAAAATCTCTAATTGCATTTCGTATTCTATCATATCCTCTAGTCCAATTATCAGCACAATCTTCCCAATAATGAAGAGCTGTTTCAGTTGAAAATCCGCAGAATTGTTTTAATAAGACTGCAGACACAAAACCAGATTGATGCCATCCATTCCAACAATGCAGATACACGGGACCAATTTCTTTATTCATAATTGAATTGTAACTAAACATTAAAATACTATCTAATTCAGAAGATGTATTTCCTCCTAACTGAAAATATTGGAGAGTATCAGTATTTTTTTTATGAGTAAGAAAACTAGGCGCTGTTTCAAAATTCTCTACATACAAATATACTGACTTGGAGAATCCATTTTCTAATAAATTTTGTAATCCATCCATAGGTAATGGGTTCTTATTACTCCTTTTATTTGTTCTATGATAATAATTATTCCCCCCCCCTCTATAAGCCACTCCATGTAATATTACTCTAAAGTTTCTTGTACCATACAAATCTTCAAATCCATTTCCTTGATTATCGGTAATCTTATCCTGAACACAATTAGCTTTGTATTTACTTTTATAGTGATTGTATTTCTCTAACAAAGGACTAATGCTATCCTGATAAATTGTATCTAGATATATGGTGGAGTCTTGAGAGTAAGATATGAAATAGAAAGATAATAAACAAAATGAAAGAATTTTTTTAAACATAGGATATGATATTAAATTGGATAAATACAAAATTAATATTTAAACTATTTATTATTATCAAGATTATTGACTCTTTAAATAGTTTACTAACATCTAATTCTTAATTACTTACAAATGATCTAAATAAAACAAAATATTATAAAAGTATATTTACAATTAAATTAAGAAGTTTATATACTAAATAAAAAAATATGAATTTTAAGATATCAAATTATATTGCTGAGATAATAATAATTACTATTGTAACAATAGTATTTGCATACTAATAATCAAACCCTTGTAATCTAGATTACAAGGGTTTGATAAGTGACTCTGGAGGGAGTCGAACCCCCAACCTCCTGATCCGTAGTCAGGTGCTCTATCCAGTTAAGCTACAGAGCCAAAAATGTCTGCAAAGATATTGAATGCAATATAACACCTTACAAATAAACGGAAGAAATAAAATTTTATTGAATCTCTAATTCAAGACCATATAAGGTAAGATCCTTTTTAAAGTTTAACAAATCCAAAAAAGTTCCTTGTTTTATTACACAAGATCCTTTGTAATGTGTAATAATAGCAGCTTGCTCTGCTTGTATTAGTGTATGATTACATACTAATACTAAACAATCTATAACATAATCAAAGTCATTTTCATTATCATTTAATAAAATTAAAGACTTTTGTTTTAAATCTGTCTTTTTTTTATGAGACCGGAATTCAGGTGAATAGTCCATAGTTAATTAATTAGTTATTTTTACCAAATTTAGCCTTATTTTCTTCTCCCCTAATTAATCTTTCAATATTTTTTTGATGAGTTATTAACGTTAAAAAAGGAACAAAGATTGAAAATATTTCTAATGATGAGTTAACATCTTTATCTTCTAAAATAAAAAAAACGACAACTGGGAAAGCGAGAGATGCTAAAAGAGATCCTAATGACACGTACTTACTAACAAAAAACACAATTGTAAATACCAATATAGAAGCTAACGCAGCTAATGGATTTAAACCAATTAATAATCCTAATAATGTAGCAATACCCTTACCTCCTCTAAATCCAGTGTAAATTGGAAATAGATGACCAACTACAGCGGTAATACCAAAAGCCAACTGTATCTCGAATTGAGCAGAGCTAACAGTATCAGTAAATGGATTGCAACCATTAGACAAAAAAATGATGTAATTGACCGAAAGCCAACCTTTAAATACATCCATAAATAAGACGGGAATACCAGCACGTGGACCTAAAACTCTAAATGTATTTGTTGCTCCAGCATTTCCGCTACCATATTCTCTTACATCCTTATTATAAAATCTTTTTCCAAACCAAACTGCTGATGGAAACGAACCCGTAAGGTAAGCGAGTACTAAGAAAAATATGTATTCTGGATTTAACATTTTTAAATCTGCGAATATAACAATTAATCTATGTTTCTCATTTCCCTTTCAAACTGTTCCATTTTTTCTTCAGAACAATATACGTATCTATATGGAGATTTACCCTTTCCTTCATCTGCTCTCCTTTTTTTCGCCTTCATTTCTATTAGAATATTATTATAATCATCATTTGTTGAATAAGAGAACATAACATTGTTTTTATATTCAAAGAAATACACATCTCCATACTCTGTTTTTAATAAAACATTTAACACATCATTCCCATTCTTTTTACTTAATCTTACCCAACCATCCATTACAGAATTTAATTGTCTGTCATAAATATTTCCAACCCCTAGTTTTCCTTTATTAATATAAGCCTGATGTTTGTCACTCCAAACTAAAGTTATATCAGTAAAACATAGTGTCTTATTCAATTCCTTTGGAAAATCTTTAAACTCATCCAAAGCTTCTATATCAATTATTAATTCTTCAGATCTAGATTTCCCAACTATTCTAGAAAGAGTTCTGCTATAAAACTCTCCAAAAATAAAATCGGTAACACCATAGGATTCATAGATGTTTTCTGCCATTAACGAAAGTGCATTTTTATTAAACATAAAATCTAACATCAAAAACATTTGCAATTCTGTTTTATTATTTTTAGCATCTCTATCCGCAAATCCTATACTCTTAACCTTTAATTGTCCATAATCTACATTTAAATCCATAACACCCTCTCCTGTAGATTTGCAATTATTCTCATTTATTGTAAAAATATTTTGAAGAGAATCACTTCCCTGCATTATAAAAGAAGAAGTTCTTTTGTCATAACTTAGATAAGTATTTGCACTAATAATTTCCACATCTATTGGTCTTTCTTTCATACTTAAGAAAGAAGTATACATATGAGTAGAATCTAAATTCATCAGAATACCGGTCGCTAATTTATCTCCGTCCTTATTCCTTAAAACAGAATCTAATTTAAACTGAATTCTTTTAGGGTTAATTTCTGAGGAGAAACCTACCCACTCTTCCTTAATTAAATTACACTTATTAATCATCTTAAAGAATCCATTAAAAGTTAGAAGTCTATTTGAAGCAAGTAAATCTACACTGCCTTTAAATAAAAATTTAGAGCCAATTTTAAACGGCTCAACATTATCTACTTCACCTTTTGCAATAGTCGAATTTTCATCATTTACTGAAATCTCACTAAAGAAAATATACTGCTCTTCACCAAGAGCATCCTTGTAGGTATAATCTCCACTAGCGGTATATTTTTTACCACCATCAATATTTACACTTGCATTAGAAAATTCATGATATTGAGTACTATTATTTGCAAGAATTCTTGCATTAGATATAGTAGGAATAAATGCATCTTTTTCCACAACAAAACCTTCATCTGATGGATAAATAGTTGCATCTGCTACTACAATCTCATTTACTCCAAATACATTTATAATATTATCCTTTAAATTGTAGGTAGATGTTTTTGCAATAAATGAAAGAGAATCTTGCATATGATGAACAGAAACAAATTTAGACCCTTTTGAACTTTCTTCCTGATCTCCAAGACTCAACATTTCATTATCCATATCCCAATGCAATTTATCTATATAACAAATGTATTGATTAGCGGGAAGTTCTACATACGAACCTTTACCATTAGAGAAAAAATCTCCTGTTCTATTTTCCAGATCTATATGAGTTTTTAAGTCATTTGATTTAAATGATATCCCTCCTAAATCAGTAAAAACAGATAAGTCAGCCGTGTCGGCAGCAAACCAATTTGCATTATAGCTAAACAAGTTCGATTCCATTTCAGATTTTTCTAAATTCATTATACCTACACCAGTTAAACCTGTTGGTTTTAATACTAGATCTCCATCAAATGTAGCTTGTTTGTTATAAAAATTAAATGCAGTTTTAAGTTTATGAATTCTGTATTTATCATTATATGGCTCATACAAACCAAATGATTCTGTATTATCTACCTGGGGAAACTCAATTCCTTGCTTAACCTCATTCAATTCAAATTCTTGAGTAAATAAAGCAGAAGAATCTGGAAAGAAATAAATCTCATTTGATTTTGTGTTAGATGTTAAATATTCAAGCTCCCCACTTCCTTTTAATCCTTCATTACTTAAATAAATTGTATTGTTATAAATTGCTTTACCTCCATATATTTTATATCCTTCAGAAGGAGTTTCCGTTTCAAAACCAAGAGAATAATCATCCATCATAGTTAATGTATCTTGGAATACTGGGAATATATCTGCAGATTCAAATTTGCCAGGAAATCTCAATCCTTTTCCTGAAAAACTCTCTAAACTATCAATTTCAAATGTATCTAAATGAAATGAGAAATTTTCTCTATTGTATATACCTCCAAAAGTAGAAGGTCTATCGTAA
>MDSW01013352.1_pt1 | contig 13319 bp, 12 predicted proteins | sample 811171 | NCBI WGS metagenome assembly MDSW01 (sample SAMN05326641, study PRJNA326480) | marine metagenome | isolation source: seawater | place: Atlantic Ocean: North West | collected 2012 | reverse complement strand
TGTGCAGGTGAGCCAAATGGTGATGCAGAATTAGATGAATGTGGAGTATGTGATGGTGATAATTCAAGCTGTTCAGATTGTGCAGGTGAGCCAAATGGTGATGCAGAATTAGATGAATGTGGAGTATGTGAAGGATCTGGGGCAAATTATGAGTGCTGGGATAATTTAATTGTTTGCTTTGAATCAGATTGTTCTGAGGTTCCACCAAACTATCCAACATGGGAAGATTCCCCTGGAGAATATGAATTCATATCAACCATAGCGGGAGCAATTGTTTTAAATGATGGAGTTCAACTAGGAAGCAATGGTGATATGTTGGCAGCTTTTGATTTTAATGGAAATGTTCGCGGTGTTGGTCTCCAATTAAATCCAACTTTTGGTCCATATCAAGGGACCACTATATATGAATTACAATTACGAAGTAATAATAATGGTGAAGTTATTTCATTTAAATACTATGATGCTTCTCAAGACTCTGTATTAGATATAACAGAAACATATATGTTTGAGATCAATGAAGTAATAGGTGATATTGTTAATCCTTATGAGCTTAATATAACAACAACTGTTGATTTAAGTATTGATTTAATTGCTGGATGGAATTGGATATCTTTTAATTTAGATTTGGAAGATAGTTCTCCAGATGCAATTTTATCTCAATTAGGTGATGATGCATTATTTGTTAATAGTCAAGCTTCTGGAACTTCTACTAATTATGGTGATTATGGTTGGTATGGTGGGCTAGATGAGATGTTACCGACTCAAAAATATAAATTAAAAATGGCAAATGATGCTACATTAACTTTAACTGGAGTTCCAGTTGATTTAGAGACAACTCCAATAAATTTAATAACTGGTTGGAATTGGTTAGGATACTTGCCGCAAAATCCAGGTGATGTTGGTACAGCATTTGCTAGTCTTGGAGAGTCAGCTTTATTTGTCAATAGTCAAGCTTCTGGAACTTCTACTAACTATGGTGATTATGGTTGGTATGGTGGACTATCTAATTTAGAGCCAGGTGCTGGATATCTATTGAAGATGAGTTCTTCAGCAACTCTATACTATCCAGAATTTGATGGTATGTCTAGATTAAATGAGAACACATTGGCTCCATTATTACCACAAACAATTTCAGATTGGGAATTTAATTATGCTGAATTTGAAAATATAGCTACCGCTACTATTAGTTTAGAAAGTAGAGAGGATTCTTATGGTGATATTGTTGCAGCCTTTGTAGATGGTGAGTGTAGAGGTATTGCGGAGAGATCATATTTCCCATTTAATGATAGCTATTTATATACTCTTCAAATATATAGTAATGCTGCTGACTTGGATAATGAAAAAATAACATTTAAATATTATGATAATGTTAATAATGAAATTATCGAGTTTTCAGAAACAGTTACATTTGCAAATAATATGGTATTAGGCGATGGTTTTGATACGTTTAGATTAAATAATATTATTGTTCCAGTAGTGAATGATTATAGTTTAAGTGATGCATATCCCAATCCATTTAATCCAACTACTGAAATATCATTTGCGATAATGGAGAGTGGAAATATTAATCTTAGTATCTACGATATGACCGGAAGGCTGGTAAATACTTTATTTGATGGTAATATAAGTAAAGGTTATCACAGAGCTTCATGGGATGGATTGGATGCAAATGGACAAGCGGTTTCTTCTGGTATGTATATTTATTCGCTAAATGGCGAAGGTGTTTCTATAACAAAGAAGATGATGTTAATGAAATAAAGTAATTAATATTTATTGATAATAAAAAAAACCTGCTTCGGTAGGTTTTTTTTATTTAGAATGATTTCTACTTAGGAGATCTATTTAATAATTTTGCGAGAGCGTGTCCAGGAGTTTTTGTTTTCATCAAACTTGATCCAATTAATGCTGCGTCGTAACCAAGTTTTTCTATTGCTTTCAAATGAGAATTTAAATGGATACCACTTTCAGCAACTTTAATAATATTTGAAGGTAAATCATTTATTGCATCATTAAACCAATCCAAATGAGTTTCCATAGTTTTCAAATTTCTACAATTAATACCAATTATGTTTGGATTAAGTAATCTCATTTTATTTATATTTTTGATATCATGTGTTTCTATAAGTACATGCATACCTAATTCAGTTGCTAAACTGTTTAATGATGAAAGTAACTCATATTCAATTGCATCAGCAATAAGTAATATAGCATCTGCTCCAATATAAAATGACTCCCAAACTTGATATTCAGATATTATAAAATCTTTTCTTAAAACAGGTATGCTGACAACTGATTTAACAAGATTAATAAAGTCTAATTGCCCACCAAAAAAATTATTATCTGTTAATACAGAAATAGCTGAAGCACCATTTTTTTCATATGTTTTAGCAACTTCTGTAGGATCAGCTTCTAAAAAAATATTATTCTCTGAAGGTGATTTTCGTTTGATTTCAGCTATGATTGATATATTGTTTTTTTCAAGAGATTCCTTGAAATTTCTTACATTAAATAGACGTTGAGAATCTTTTAATTTTTGAATTGGTATAATTTTAGATTGAGCATTAACCTCTTCTTTTTTAAACTTTATTATTTTTTCAAGGAATGTCATTTTACATTTATTAAAGATTTTAGTACATTGTTTGCTAGTCCGGAATCTATAGCTTCCTTAGCTAATAGAATGCCTTCTTCCATTGAGCTTGCTTTTCCTCCAACTTTTATTCCTGCAGCAGCATTTAGTACAACAATATCTCGTTGAGGGCCTTTTTCACCATTTAAAATATTTTGTAAAATTCTGGCATTATGATCTGGACTTCCACCTTTAAGAGTCTTTATATCAGTAGTTGCTATATTGAAATTAATTGGAGATATAGTTCCAGATTCTATTTGACCATTAGGAAGTAATTCAGTAAAGCGAGTTTTAGCTGTTGTAGAAATTTCATCTAGACCATCATCTCCATGTACGATCATAGCATGTTTAGATCCTAAAATTTTCAAAACGTTTGCAATTTTTTCTGTTAGGCTACCATCAAAAATACCCATTACCTGCCTTTTTACATTTGCAGGATTACATAGAGGACCTAGGATGTTAAATACCGTTCGAATTGCTAAAGATTTCCTGGCAGTCATTGCATGTTTCATTGCTGGATGAAGAGCTGGTGCAAACATGAAGCCAAGTCCAAATGTTTCTATACACTCAGTAACTTTTTTAGGAGAGAGTGTGATATTAACACCTAGAGATTCAAGAACATCTGCAGACCCTGATTTAGAGGTCATTGATCTATTACCATGTTTAGCTACTTTTACACCTGCCCCCGCAACTACAAATGAAGCTGCAGTAGAAACATTGAAAGTTCCACTAGCATCGCCTCCAGTACCACACATATCTATAGCATCATTTGATATAGATATAGTTGTCATCTTTTCTCTCATTGCTTCTGCAAAACCAGCAATTTCAAATGATTTCTCACCTTTAGCCCTCATAGCTACTAAAAAGCCTGATATTTGTGAATTATCATATTCTCCAGACATAATTTGTCTCATTATATCTTTAGCTTCTTTCTGTGTTAAATCTTGTTGGTTTAATAGTTGTTCAATTATAATTTTCATATTATAAATCCTTTATTAGTAATAAATAAATTATTTAATAAGGTCTATTAAATATTAAAGTGAAATAAAATTCTCTATCATTTGCATTCCATATTCGGTGACTATAGATTCTGGATGAAATTGTAAACCATAAATAGGAAAAGATTTATGTTCTAATGCCATTATTAAGTTGTTTTCAGTTTTAGCTGTAATTTTAAGCTCTTTTGGGAAAAAATCTGGTATAGATACCAATGAGTGATAACGAGTAGCTTCAAATGTTTTAGGTATATTTTTAAAAATAGCTGATTCTGAATGTATTACTTTTGAAACTTTGCCATGTACTATTTCATTTGATCTATCAACCTTACCACCAAAAGCAACAGTAATCGCCTGATGTCCTAAACAAATCCCCAGAATTGGGATATTTTCCCCAAATTCTTTTATTAAATCAATTGAAAGTCCAGCATCCTCAGGTTTCCCTGGTCCTGGTGAAATCACGATATGTGTTGGGTTTATTTTTTGAATTTTCTCTAAACTAATTTTGTCATTTCTATAAATTACTAAATTAGGATTCATTGTACCTATGTATTGTACTAGGTTATATGTAAAAGAATCATAGTTGTCAATAATGAGTATCATATAATTATAAGATTATTTAGAATCTACTAGTCCATTTTCAGCTAAATTAATAGCAGAATTAATCGCTTTTGCCTTATTAATAGTTTCTTCCCATTCTTTTTCAGGATCTGAATCGTACACAATTCCAGCTCCAGATTGGAAGTGCGCTATATTATCTTTCATTACCATAGTTCTAATAGCTATACATGTGTTCATATCTCCGGTAAAATCAAAATACCCAATTGCACCAGAATATATTCCTCTTCTTGTAGGTTCTAGTTCATGAATAATTTCCATTGCTCGAATTTTGGGTGCGCCAGTTAATGTGCCTGCCGGGAAACCACTATACAATGCATCAAGAGTATCTTTATCTTCACGTAATTCACCTCTTACATCTGAAACAATATGCATTACATGTGAATAGTACTCTACAATCATAAATTCTTTAACATTAACGGTATCAAACTTTGCCGCTCTACCAACATCATTTCTACCTAAATCTACTAACATCAGATGCTCTGCCCGTTCTTTTTCGTCAGATAATAAATCATCAGCTATTTTTTTATCAGCTTCAAGATTTTGCCCTCGTTGTTTTGTTCCTGCTATTGGCCTAATCTCAATTTCGTCATTTTCAACTTTCACTAATAGCTCTGGTGATGCACCTATAATATCAAATGTGTCTAATTTTAAATGAAACATATATGGAGAGGGATTTATTGTTCTTAAAGCTCTATACATTGTTAAGGGGTCTACAGATGTATTCCTTTTAAAGCGTTGGCTCAAAACGAGTTGAAAAATATCACCAGATTTAATTTTTTCTTGAGCTTTTTTTACAGCACTTTCAAATTCTTTTTTTGTAAAATTAGATTTTAAACTAGATTTTTTTAATTTTTTAGGAGTTTGATAATCAATATCAGTATGCAGATCTTCTCCCATTTTATCAATACATAGATTCGCATTTTCATATGCTTTCAATAGATCTATATCATCATTAATTTGGACATTATTGAATAATATAATTTGATTTTGAAGATGGTCAAATGCAATCAAATCATGAAATAGCATGAAGATAGCATCAGGGCATTTTGTTTCATCATCATCATAGATAGGAATATTTTCTATCCATTTAATACTTTCATAACCCATATAGCCAACCAGACCCCCTGTAAAATGAGGAATATTAGATAGTTTGGGAGCAGAATATTGATTTTGAATGTTTCTTAGTTCTGTTAGAAATGGAGTTTGTCTTTGTTCCCAGTTACTATTTTTGTATATCAATGTTTGATTATTTTCAGATTTGATAATTGAAATTGGGTTACGACCTATAAAGGAATATCTCCCATATCGTTCTCCTTTTTCAACTGATTCTAATATAAAAGCATATTTTGAATTTTGCATAAGTTTCATATATGCCGAAATTGGAGTAAGAAGATCTGCAAGTATTCGTTTATAAACAGGAACAGTTTTATATTTTCCTGCTAATTGTTTAAATGTATTAAAATCCATAATAAATTAGTTTTAAAAGTTAGTATGTGAATAGAAAACCGTCAACAATAATAATAATTTTCTATTATTAGTGTGGGAATGGTGATGGTTCAACTTTGGATTTGTTTAGAAGATGTAAAGACAGCAGTAAAAATTCTCATTAGCTGTTCCTCAGATAAATTTCTTCCAGCTTGTTGAATTAGTCTATCAATTATCTCCTGTTCCCTTGTTTTATCTTCTACTGGAAGTTTAAGTTTTTCTTTGAGTTGCCCAACTTCTTTAGATATATTCATTCTTTTTTTTAATAGCTGAATAATATCTTCATCAAGTTTATCTATCTCTTGCCTGAGTTTAAGTATTCGTTTATCCATACATGTATAAATTAGGACAGATATATAGATAAAATAAATTATAATTAGATATTTTATTTTTTAAATAAAATATCTAATGTTCACCAAATATTTTTCTAAATGTATCTGAAATTTCACCTAGGGTAATTTCGTTTTTTATTGCCTTGATAATTTCTGGTATAAGATTACATTCAGTGCTTGCAGCTTTCTCTAGATTTTTGAGAGCTGATGCAACTTGCTTTTTATTGCGTTGTTTTTTAAATTTTTCTAATTTTATTAATTGATTAGAAACAGAATTTTGATCAATTTTTAGTGTTTGTAATCTAGTTTTTTCTTCCTTTTTAAATTTATTAACTCCAATAATAATTTTTTCTTCATTATCAATACTTTTTTGATAATCAAATGCAGATTTAGCAATTTCATTTTGTTGAAATTCCTGATCTAGTGCAGATATTGCTCCACCTAATTCATCGATTTTATTTATTAGTTCTAAGGCCTCTGTTCTCATTTTTTCAGTTAAATCTTCTACATAATAGCTACCTGCTAATGGATCTGTTACATTAGTAATTGCTGATTCATGGGCAATAATTTGTTGTGTACGTAGAGCTAGCTCTGCAGACTCTTTGGTTGGGAGTGATAGTGCTTCATCTTTTGAATTTGTATGTAAAGATTGAGTCCCTCCTAATACCGCAGCAGTAGCTTGTAGGGTAGTCCTTACAATATTATTATCAATTTGTTGAGCCTGAAGAGTAGAGCCAGCTGTTTGAGTGTGGAATCTACACATCATTGCTTTAGGGTCTGTTGCATTAAAACGCTCTTTCATAATGTTGGCCCATAGACTTCTAACTGCTCGGAATTTAGCTACTTCTTCAAAAAAATTATTATGGCAATTAAAAAAGAAGCTAATACGTTTACCAAATTTATTAATATCGAGCCCTTTTTTAATTGCTGATTCAACATATGCAATACCATTAGCCAGTGTAAATGCGATTTCTTGAACAGCTGTTGAGCCAGCTTCTCGTATATGATATCCAGATATTGATATTGTATTCCAGTTTGGTAATTCTTCTGAACAAAATTCAAATAGATCAGTTATTATTTTCATACTGGGGGTTGGAGGATATATATATGTCCCTCTAGCAATATATTCTTTTAAAATATCATTTTGTATTGTTCCAGTTAATTTTGATCTTTTTATACCTTGTTTTTCTGCTGCAACAATTAGAAAGCTTAATAGTATTGCAGCTGTTGAGTTGATAGTCATAGATATAGATACTTTATCTAGAGGAATATTATGAATCAAAGTTTCCATATCTTCTAATGTAGATATGGGAACTCCAACACGTCCAACTTCACCTATAGACATTGGGTGATCTGAATCATATCCTGTTTGAGTTGGTAGGTCAAAAGCAACTGAGAGTCCCATAACTCCATTATCTAATAGATAGTGAAATCGTTTATTACTTTCTTCTGCTGAAGTAAAACCAGCATATTGTCGCATGGTCCACAATCTTTTTTGATACATTGAGGGATAAATTCCGCTTTTAAATGGATATTCACCTGGTTTCTCACCCTTTCCATAGAAAGTTTTAGCTTCTTTATTTAAATCGACCTTTTTATTCATAGCCTTTTATATTTATATTTTTTAACTAGTTTATTTGTCGTGATTTTTTAATTTCTTCATAAGCGTCATTAACAGCTTTAAATTTTTCTTCAGCCATCTTTTGAAATTCTTCACCTAAATGATGGACTTTATCAGGATGAAATTTTATGGCCATTTTTCTAAACGCTTTTTTTACTTCATTATCACTTGCTTCTGATGAAATTTCTAGTATTTTATAAGCTGATTTTGTATCCTTAAAAAACATAGCATGAATAGATTTGAAGTCTATATTTGAAATCCCTAAATAGCTTGAAATTCTATTAATAATTTCTACCTCTGATGCATGAACCTCTCCATCAGCTTTGGAAAGTTCAAATAAAATATGAATCATTTGAAGTCTCGAGGGATGATCCATGTGAGTTTTGATTTGTCGACATATATCATTTAAGGGATATTCTTGCTTTAAAATTTCTTGAAATAGTAAAATTCTATTCTTTGCAAATTTATGTCCAAAGTGTTGTATGAAGAATTTTTTGACGAATTCAAGTTCTGATTTTTTTAATTTATTATCAGCTTTCATAACAGCTGCGAATAAAATAAGTAATGCAGATCCAAAATCACCACCTTGGGTTTTAGCATTATTGATATTTTTTGTATACTGTGAATTAAATTGAGCTGTATTTTCTGACATAGATCCAAGTGCATACCCCATAATCCCACCTATTGGACCAAACATAGCCCAGCCCATACCACCCCATAGCCATTTAGACCAATTGCTCATTACTCTGTTATTTCCATAATTATAGACCCTTTATCTATTTTATCACCAGATTTTATGTAGATTTTCTTAATGGTTCCATTAATTGGAGAAGCAATTTCATTTTCCATTTTCATTGCTTCTAATATGATGAGTTTCTGTCCTATTTTAACACTTTCACCTTCAACAACAAATAATTTACTGACGAGTCCAGGAATAAGTGCTTGCACCTCTCCTAGCTTAGATAGTTTTCTTTTGTCCATACCAATAGTTTTTAGAAGAATATCGTGTATGTCTTGAACATCAACAAGGTAGGGATTATGGTTTATATTAACTTTAAATTGATTATTTTGTTTATTAATTGATATATAATATGATTTATTATTTAATAGAAGTGAATAAGTATTAGCATTGAGCTGGATAAAATTAATTTGATTATCATCTGCTGATATTAATGATAGATCTTTGGAATTTAGATTAAAATTCATATCCATGTCCATTTTATTAATAGTCGTTTTAAATTTCAAAAGTATATACCACTATTTACTGATCTGGCTCCAATTATTATTTTTATCATTTAACTTTCGTTTATTAGTTAAACTATTCCTAGAAATATATTTAGCTTCTACTGCTGATATTCTAGCTGCTAAATATTCTTTCTCGTTTAATTTATCTAATAATAATTGATCTTTAATTTCATCTAAAGTATGTGTTGAATATTTACCATCCTTAAATATTTTATGCTTTATAAAGTTTAAACAGAATGGAATACTTGATTCTATTCCTATAATTTGCAGCTCTTCTAGTGCTCTAATCATTCTTTTAAGTGCAATTTCTCGATTATTTCCCCAAGTAATGAGCTTGCCTAAGAGAGGGTCATAGTATGGAGTAATTTCTTGTCCTGCTCTTATTCCCTCATCTATTCTCACTCCTAATCCATGAGGAAACATAATTTCTGAGATTGTACCAATTGAAGGAGAAAAATTATTAAATCCATTCTCAGCATAGATTCTACATTCAATAGAATGTCCATTGTTTTGTATGTGTTGTTGAGAGTAAGATAGTTTTTTACCAGATGCAACCAAAATTTGTTCTTTAACTAAATCAATTCCAGTTACCATCTCAGTTATAGGGTGCTCTACTTGGAGCCTGGTATTCATTTCTAGAAAGTAAATTTTTTTATGTTTGTCAACTAAAAATTCAATTGTTCCTGCACCTAAATAGTTACAGGCTTTAGTTATATCATAGGCAGTTTTTGATAGCTCTTTACGCAGTTTCTTATCAATAAAAGGAGATGGAGTTTCTTCTATTATTTTTTGATACCTTCGCTGAATTGAACATTCACGTTCTCCAAGTGTTACTATATTGCCGTATTGATCTGCGAATACTTGTATTTCAATATGATGTGGTTCTTCTAGATACTTTTCTATGTAGATTCTCTCATCAGCAAAAGCATTTTTAGCTTCAGAGCTAGCCTGCTCCATTGCTGATTCCAATTCAACTTCAGAATGAATAATTCTCATTCCTTTACCTCCACCGCCTCCAGCAGCTTTTATAAGAATTGGATATCCTATTTTTCCAGCAATTTCTATAGCTTCACAAACATTAGTTATAGGATCAGTTGTGCCAGGAACAATAGGAGCACCTGCATCTATTACTAGCTTTCGAGCAGCCATTTTATCACCCATAGTGGTAATAACTTCATCAGATGGACCTATCCAGATAGCACCTTCTTTAATAATTGCATTTGCAAAATCACAATTTTCTGATAAAAAGCCATAACCAGGATGAACCGCATCTGCGTTACTCTTTTTTAATATAGTAAGGATGTTCTCAATATTTAAATATGATTGAGTAGATGGTCCTGGACCAATGAAATATGCCTCGTCTGCAAGGAGAACATGTAGAGATGTTCGATCAGGTTTTGAGTATATAGCAACAGTCTCTATGCCCATTTCTTTACACGCTCTTATAATGCGTACAGCAATTTCGCCACGATTTGCTATTAAAACCTTTTTAATCATATACCCTAAATTACTTAATTACAATGCTTATTATTAAATAAAATGAAGATAATTACATTATAGTTTATATTTTATTGCAATTGAATATTGAATTTTAATAATAACTTTTTATTATCGGTTATAATCACATTTATATTTAACCTTATGATTTCGAAGTTTACTATTTAAATAATGCGCACATTTTTTAATTTATATTTTTTTGGTATTTTAATAAGTACTTTATTAGCAAGCTCTCAGGTTATAGGTACAATTGATAAAGTAGTTGGTAAGGTGATTATAAAATCAGATTATAGTATAAAAACTTCTGTTGCTCCAATGTTAGGAGGTTTAGTCTATATTGGAGATAGAATTAGTACTTCTGATGATGGAGAGCTTAGAATTGCTTTAGAGGATAGTCCTAATTTATTGACAATATATTCTGAATCGGAGCTGAGACTTAATAGATCAAAAAGTTCTATAGATTTCTTGCTCGATTATGGAAGTATTTTAATTGAGACTGGTTCAGGACTATCTTTAAATCAAAACTTATTAACAGAAAATTCTATAATAAGTTTAATTGATGGGGAATGCTTTGTCAATAGAGATTTTTTGAATAAAGATCAAATATATACATTACGTGGTAATGTGAATATAAAAAGTTTGAAGAATGGTCTGGGAACGACACTTGGTATTGGTGAATTTATTAAATCTGATAGTGATAGTCTTCATAATAAAGAAAAAATTAAAGAAGGAGTTTTACCAAGTAAAATATATAATCAATATAAGTATAATGTTGATTTAATTAATATGCCTCCCGCTTTTACAGTTATGAATTATTTTTCTAGTGAGTTTTTAGTTGATAAGGTCGAAAAAAAACAAAAAATAAATTATATCTTTAACATAGAAAATCTTGCAGTTCAAAATGAAAATTATTTAAAGCTTTCATTTTTTCCTTTCTACAAAAGTGAAAATATATATAATAAACTTATTTTTGGGTATGATTTTTCTGGGTTTTTAGGTTCTTCAGATACTGTAAAAAATTTAAATAAATTTTCTGATCCATCATATCTATTAGCTCCATTAATATTTAAATATAATTCTAAGGAAGTTGGAACTAAGATTGAAATAGGTAAAATTAATGATTTAAGTTTTGGGTATGGTAGCTTAATTAATAATTATACCAATAGCATTTATCCGCCTAGTAAACAGGATGCAGGTCTTTCTTCAGTAATATATTCTAAATCAGGTAGAAATAAAATTCAAATATTTCTATCAAGTTTTTTTGAAGCTGCTAGCGGAAGCGCATTAAGTGGAGTCTATAATGAGAGAAGAGTTGGTGATAAAGGTTTAGTTCTTGGAATGGGGCTTGTTGTTGACCCAAATCAGTTTAAAGGAGCTTTAGACAGCTTATGGGATGAGGAGATAGATCCTTATAAAAGAATGATAACGGGGTTGACATTTAATTTTACCTACCAAATAAAGAATAGCTTGCGTAATGATACATATGTATTTGGAGAAGCAACATCATTGTTTTATGGCGATAAATTACGCTATATTCGTTCTGAAATGATCGATGGAAAAACGATTCAGCAGGGCTATGAGAGAAATAGCTCTTTTGGTTTTAAGGGGCCTGGTATATGGTGGAAAATTGGTCACCATAAAAGTTTAAGAATTGCATTTAATTACTCTTCAGCATTACATGCCACTCCCTTTTTTGGTAAAACATATAGCTTAGAAAGAGGTCATTATATTTTATCGAGTGAATTAGATTCTTTAGAGAAAAATGAGCCGTATAGTACTGATGAAGAATGGAATAATATGATAAAATCAAACGTTATAATTCTAGATTCACTATACTATCTACCTAAAGATATTTACATGCTTTTGGATGCAACAAACAATGTCCATAATAAAATGGGACTTTCTTTTGAGTATAGCCAAAGCTATAGAAACTATTTTAATTTTAAGTGTAATTTTGATAGCTATAAAGAAGTTGAATCTATACAGTCTCCTGAAACATATTATAACTTAGGGATTGAGCTTGCAATAAATAATGGGTTACTTAAGCGTGTTTCAAATTTTAGAGTTTATTATAATCAATATTTCTCATCATATCCTTTGGGAACATTAAAATATTCTGAAAATATTATGATGGGTGCAAACTTAGAAATAGATGTTATAAAAAATATTTCACTTAAGATATATAGGCATGATGTATTTTATGATGGTAATATAGATGGAGAAGTTGACTTAAATAGTACTATGGGATTAGGATTGGTTATAAAATATTAATGAAAATAGGTTTTAAAGCATTTGCATCAATATTAGGTGGGATGAATATAATAGGTATCTCCGTAGGTTTTCTAGTTGGCTATTATATATCTAGTGAAACTCAGAATTTTTTATTGATGTATTGTTCAGCTCCTTTATTAGGTCTTGGTAGTGGTCTAGTAATTTATGGGACCTTATATGGTCGTGATATCGAAAGTTAATTTATGGCTGGTGACGAACAAAAAGATATAGAAGAACAAAAACCTCATTCAGTTTTTGATGAGAAAATGAAGCACCTTTTAGATGAAGTAGATGAAAAATTAGAACAGATTGGAGGTGATTTTGGTCCAATTCTAATGGAAGAATTACAAAATAGACTTGAAAAAATAGTTAAAAATTTCAATGAAGAGGTGAATGAGCTTTTTAATGAATCATTTAAAAAATGGAAATTAACAGATACGCAGCTTAGAGAATTTGTGAATAGTGAAATTCAATTGCCTCAAAAAATGGAAAAAACTGAAGAAAATATAGATAAAAAGGGGGATACTCCCAGTTTTATTAAAGATATTGAGTTTGGCCCGGTAAGACCAAAAAAAAATTAAAATGTATTTTAAAATTGCATTAAATTTAATATCAAGACTATTTAT
>MDSW01098683.1_pt1 | contig 13320 bp, 15 predicted proteins | sample 811171 | NCBI WGS metagenome assembly MDSW01 (sample SAMN05326641, study PRJNA326480) | marine metagenome | isolation source: seawater | place: Atlantic Ocean: North West | collected 2012 | reverse complement strand
GAGCATGATAAAAATGCTGAATTCATAAAAAAATGGGTGCCTGAAATAAGTAATATTGAAGGTCCTTTAATTTTTGAACCGTGGAAAATGACAGAAATAGATCAAAAAAGTTACGATTGTAAACTTGGAGAAGATTACCCATATCCAATTGTTGATATAAAAAAATCTTATAAAAATGCATCTAATATTTTATGGTCAATGAAAAACAATAAATTAGTAAGAAGCGAAAGCAAAAGAATCTTAAATAAACACACTCTTTCAAATAGGAAAAATATAATGGATACTTAAATGGATGAAGTTTCAAAAGATAGAATCATAGAGATGGCATGGGAGGACAGAACCCCATTTGACGCAATAAAATTGCAATTTGGATTAAAAGAACAAGATGTAATTGAATTGATGCGAAAAAATATTAGCCGAAATAGTTTTAAACTTTGGAGAAAAAGAGTAAAGGGTCGAAAAACCAAACATCAAAAAAAAAGATTAAATGATGTTTCAAGATTTAAGTGCAGTATGCAAAAAAATATAAGTGGAAATAAAATTTCTAAGAGATAAAATCTAATCGACACGTTCGATATTGGCCCCGATATTTTTTAATCTCTCGTCAACTTTTTCATAACCTCTGTCTATTTGTTCTATATTATATATAGTACTTGTTCCAGACGCAGATAGTGCAGCTATTAATAAGGAAATTCCAGCTCTTATATCTGGAGAAGTCATTGTAGTAGCTTTCAACTCGGATTTAAAATCATGACCGATAACATTTGCTCGATGTGGATCACAAAGAATTATTTTTGCACCCATGTCAATTAATTTATCAACAAAAAATAAACGACTCTCGAACATTTTTTGATGAATTAATATACTTCCCTTAGCCTGAGTTGCTGTAACTAAAATTACACTCAATAAATCGGGTGTAAATCCAGGCCAAGGAGCATCTGAAATTGTCATAACCGAACCATCAATATAGTTCTGGATTTCATATCCGTTTTTATGCTCAGGAATGAACATATCATCATTTTTTTTATAAATTGATAAACCCAACTTCCTGAAAACATCTGGAATTTGGCCTAAATATTCCCACCTTACATTTTTAATAGTCAATTCACTTCGAGTCATGGCTGCCAAGGCAATCCAACTACCAATTTCAATCATGTCGGGAAGTACATCGTGATTAGTTCCTGTTAATGTTTTTACCCCTTCAATTGTTAATAAATTAGAACCAATTCCAGAAATATTTGCTCCCATTCTCACAAGCATATAACACAATTGTTGAATGTATGGCTCACAAGCTGCGTTGTAAATAGTAGTTTTTCCTTTGGCTAAAACAGCGGCCATGACAATATTTGCTGTACCTGTTACAGAGGCTTCGTCAAGTAACATTGAAGTACCAATCAATTTATCAGATTCAACTCCGTAAAAAGATTCCTCTTCATTGTATCTAAATTTTGCACCCAACTTTATAAATCCTTGAAAATGTGTATCTAATCTTCTTCTTCCAATTTTATCACCACCAGGTTTTGGTATGTAGCCTTTTCCGTAACGCGCTAAAAGTGGACCAACAATCATTATTGAACCACGAAGTGATCCACTATTATCTTTAAATTTATTAGTGTGTAAATACTTTAAATTTATTTCGTCAGCTTTAAAGCTGTAAGAATTTGAATCATGTCTTTTAACCTTAACTCCTAACTCCTTTAATATAATTATTAGTTTTTGTACATCAAGTATATCTGGAATATTGTTGATTCGAACAACATCATCTGTAAGTAAAACAGAGCATAAAACTTGAAGTGCTTCATTTTTTGCCCCTTGAGGCTTAATAATACCTGACAGCTTTTTACCTCCAGTAATCCTAAATGTTCCCATTTATTTCCAACGCTGCTTTTGGCTTCGGTATTTTTTATGTTTATTGTTTCTCGCAGATTTTCCAAAACGTTTATTGGACATGCGAATTAAATTCTCTGAAGGAGATAATACGTGTTTTTCGGAATTTAAAAATATTTTACCACCAGATAATTCATAAAGATGATTAAAAATTACTTTATCTTCTACTGTGTCTTTGTTCCAGTTGAGAAAACACTTCTTCATATGGTTAGCAATTGTATAAATCAATGCATCTTTTAATTCTCCATCATCCCAAGTAACAACGACATCAATCATAGCTTTAATATTGTTGCCATAAAATCTGTATTTAGGGTGTGATTGAGGATAACCTAATTTTGCGGGCCTAGAATTAATAATTTCTTCATTAGGCCTTGTAAATGGTGATTCAACATCTAATTTAAAATTTGACATAATAAAAAGTTGATCCCATAATTTATGTTGGAAATCAGGAACATCTCTTAAATGGGGGTTCAAATTACCCATAACTCCGATAATAGCTTTTGCCTGCTTGTTTCTTTTGTCCTTATCATTCTCAGACATAGTTTGCTCAATCATTTTATGAATATGTCTACCATATTCAGGAATGATAAGTAAATTTCTTTCAGTATTATATTGTAAGTTTTCTGTCAAGGGAAAGAATATTTAGTAAAACTATAAAAAAAAAATTACAGTTGAATAATACCTGGAATTTTTTCAGCTTTTATATAAATAGATATAATTTCATTGGGGCCAGAAAAAATCCCTTCAAATGAAACGCTTAAATAATTTCCTTTTTTTGAGGACTTAATTTTTGAAACAATATTTTTGTTTTCAAATAATTTAAATAATTTCTCTTTAGTTTTCTCAGAGGCTGGTATTATAAATTTAAACATATAATTACTAGGCCATTTAGCTGATTTAAGTAATTGGTTGTGAAAACGATTATAGAAAGATTTTCTTTGATTCATATATAAAATCAAATATAAAATTTTATCTAACCAAAGTATTAACGAAATTTGAATATGCAATTAAAACAAAGATTTGTAATAACGGGAGGTCCTTCAAGTGGAAAAACAAGTATTCTTGAAAATATTAATAGCAACAAAATAATTTGTTTTGAAGAGGTTGGAAGAAAAATTATTTCTAAATATTTAAAAAAAAATAATTTAAACCCATTCTTAAATAGTCCAATTGCTTTAAGCAATGAAATTTTTGAACTTAGATTTAAAGATTTCAAAAAAAATAGTAAGAAAAATATACATTTTTATGATAGAGGAATTCATGATGTAGTGGCTTATTTAAAATTATATCATATTTCAGTCCCCAACAAAATTGAAAAAACTTGTAAAAACAACTTGTATGACAAAATTTTTTTATTGCCGCCATGGAAAAAAATTTATGTAAATGATAATGAAAGACTTGAGTCATTTGAAACATCAATTGAAATTTATTCAAATATTAAAAAAGTGTATAAGTCGTTTGGAATGGATACTGTGGATGTCCCAATAGGAAGTATAAAGCAAAGAATTAATTTTATTTACAATATGATTGAATTACTATGAAAAGAAAAGCTAAGATTATTTTTTTTGGTACACCAAATTTTGCAATACCGACACTAAAAAGTCTAATAAATTCTAAATATTCAGTTTTAGCTGTAGTTACTACACCTGACAAACCTCAAGGGAGAGGAAATAAAATTAAATCCTCCGCAGTTAAAGATTTTGCAATTTCAAGCGGAATTAAAATTTTTCAACCAGAAAATCTTGATAAAAAGGAATTTTATACCAAATTAATAGATTTTAAGGCTGATTTATTTGTTGTTGTAGCTTTTCGTAAAATACCAAAAAAGATTTGGAGTATCCCAAAATATGGAACTTTTAATCTTCATGCTTCCTTACTGCCGCAATATAGAGGAGCAGCTCCAATTCACTGGAGTATAATTAATGGAGAAAGAGAATCGGGTCTTACAACATTTTTTATTAACGAAAAAATTGATAATGGTGACATTTTATACCAAAAGAAGATAAAAATTGAGTCAAATGATTGCATGGGAACGCTAGAAAAAAAAATGATGTCCAAGTCTGGCGAAATTGTATTAAAAACAATAAATGCTGTGATGACTGGAAAAATAACGCCTATTAAACAGCTTAGAAACACAAACCTAAAAAAAGCTCCAAAACTTAATAAAGAAAATACGAAAATTGATTGGAAACAATCTGGACTCAGAATTTCAAACTTTGTTAAAGGACTAAATCCCAAACCCTGCGCATGGACATATGTTTTTTTTGGAAATGTGAAATTAAAAGCTAAAATAAAAGAAATCTATTATGAAAACTGTGAGCCATCAGGAGAATGTGGTATAATTATGGAAAATAAAAAAAAATTAATTGTAAACGTTGTTGATGGAATAATTTATATAAACGAAATACATTTGGAGGGAAAGAAAAGTTTAAAAATATCTGACTTTTTAAATGGTTTTAAAGTCCCTGAAAATTCATACTTCTCATAATGATTGGAAAGTTACTAGTTGCCAGTCCATCAATATTGAATGATCATGTTTTTAGCCGATCAGTTATTTTAATGATTGAAAACTCAGGGACTGGCTCAATGGGTTTTATTGTTAATAAACAGACAAATTACTGCTTAGATGATTTAATTCAATGGTCAAAACTTAATGTCCCTTTATTTGAGGGTGGACCAGTAAATAACGATAAGCTTTTTTATATCCACAACAATAAAAATATTCCAAAATCAAATAAAATCGGTAAAAATTTATTTTGGGGTGGTGATTTTAATTTTATAATGAATGGAATCAAAGAAAAAAAATTTCATGTAGATAGTTTCAAATTCATTTCAGGATACTCTGGCTGGGAAAAAAATCAATTAGAAAATGAAATAAAATTAAAATCATGGTTAATTATCAAAAATGATTATGATTTGATAAAAATAAAAAACAACCTTTGGAGCAAGATCATAAAAGATATTGGGGGTGAGACTGCTTATTTTTTCATGTCACCAGATTATCCTGGACTTAACTGACAATATTATTTAACTCATTTTGAATTAATTCGCTCGTTTGAGTTGAATAATTTGTTCTTCGGTAGTCTGTTATTCCTTGAACACCTGATATCGAGTTGGTCATAAATATTTCATCAACCTTCTGTAAATCAAATGGAGAAATTTTACTTTCCACTGCCTCAAAACCTAATTGTTTGCAAATAATCATAATATGCTTTCTCATTACTCCATCTAAACATCCAGAACCCAGTGGAGGTGTTGTTATCTTATTTCCCTGTATTATGAATATATTGCCATTAATAAATTCGGTAACTTCTTTTGCATCATTAATTAAAATTGCATTGTCAAAACCTTGTTCATTAATAAAAATACTTGCGATTACATTCAAGGATTTATTTGATGACTTTAAATTTGAGAGCATGCTTCTTTGAACGTAATAATCTTTAAATAGCTCAACTTTGTATTTTTTTCTAGATTTATATTCAATTTGTTCCAATTCTTCAATACTAATTGTGTAGCCAATATCGTTTGAATTTGGTAAATATTTTCCATTTCCATATCTGTATACACTAAACCTCAAACTATATGATAAATTTTTATTACCATTTGCTTCAATTAATTTCAAACATTCGTTGTTTAAAAATTCAGGAGTAAATGACATCGGTATCTTCATACGAAAGATTCTCATTGCAGACATTAATCTGAAATAATGGCTTTCCCAAAAATGAATATGATTGTTTGAATATTTGAGAGTTTCAAAAACTGCGTCTGCATATAAAAATCCTCTATTTGTGATTTGTAGTTCCTTTGAACTTTCAGGAATTATCTTTCCATTATGATTAATCATATTAATGATTCTACATTGAACCCAGAACCTGCTTTAAGTCTCCAATTTGACTTTCCCATAGCATTTTTGCTTCCTCTACTTCGTCTTCTTCAGCGAAGTCAGTGACAATTATTGAGACATCTTTTGTAATTTCATCAACTTCAATTTTCATTTCAAAAAAACAATCATCTTGATCTTCATCACCATTTAACCACTTGAATCTTACGAATTCATTAGATTTTTTTTTCAATAAGATTGCGTCTTCTTCGGAATCATCCCAAAAGAAAGAAAATCTTTCGGTTCTTGCGTTAACATTGTCCGCAAACCACTCGGAGAGACCTGATGGAGTACTCAAGTACTGAAACAATAATTGTGGTGATGCCTGTATAGTAAATTCTAATTCAAATTTTGACTTTATCATAATTAATAAAATGCCAATATATATATTTATCGTGATGTTTGAAAGAATTGTTTCAAATTCTAAAAGATATCAATCAAACAAAATTATATCTTTGGCCTACAAGGCGAGGTAGCTCAGCTGGTTAGAGCGTCGGATTCATAACCCGGAGGCCGGGGGTTCAAGTCCCCCCTTCGCTACAAAAGAAATTATTATGATTGAAAAACTTCACAAGTTTTTGTTAGATGAACAAACGAAAAAGGGAATTGAAAAAATTATTATCAGAATTGCTATAATTAGTTTTATAATTCACCTATCTCTCATTTTTTTGAATCAGTTAAATTTATTTGCATTTTTTTCGGAAAATGATTTATTTACAAATCCCATTTCGGCAATTTATACCCCTTTTTCCTTTATTCTAATCTACGAAGTTTATTTATTAATTTATTATCTGCCTAAGTCTATGACCATATATATTGGAAAACAATATGAAATAATAATGTTAATTGTAATAAGAAGACTTTTTAAAGACTTATCTAATATATCACTTGATGAAAAGTGGTTTCAAACAGCAGAAAATCTTCAATTCATTTATGATATTATATCAACTTTAATTTTATTTCTATTAATTCATTTTTTTTATAAAATGAATAAATTCAGAGTTAGAAAATTGATGAAACTTTCTGAAACCAATGCTGAATTATTAAAATTCATTAAAACTAAAAAAGGAATATCGGTGTCGTTGGTTCCTGCTTTTATAATTATAGGGTTTTATAACATTTTTTTATGGACAAGTGGTTTGATAGCAGATGGTCAGGACGTAGTCTCAGCAGTTGACATTAATTACATATTTTTTGACGATTTTTTCACTGTTTTAATACTTGTTGATGTATTACTCGTTTTATTTTCATTTTCACATACTGATAAGTTTAATAAGGTTATTAGAAATTCTGGATTTGTAATTTCTACAATTCTCGTAAAATTATCTTTTAGCGTTACTGGCCTTCAAAACGTTGTACTAATTCTAACTGCAGTAGGATTTGGAGTATTAATACTCTGGATTCATAATTTATTTGAACAAAACAAATTACCCTCAAATTATTAAAACCTACATCAAAATTTTGCATAAACTCCTGATTTTCAGGTTTAGAGCTAACTAAATGTTCAAGTTTCCAAAATAATTGGCCTACTTTAGAATTTAAGACTCGCTCTTTTTAATTTGATAAGCGTTGAGTTTATCAAAAAAAATTGATATAGGTTTTGTTTTACTTAATTCTCTGAATATTTTTTTAAAAATTCGTTTAAATCTAATAATTTTTTATTTAGATCATTATTTTCTTTTTTACTAGAATCAAAGTCTTTTATAGATTGAACAGCAATTTGAAGGGCACACATGGCTAGAACATCCTGTTTGTCCTTAACAGCATAATTTTTTTCAAAATGATTAATCATTGAATTAATTGATTTTGCAGATTCTCTGATTTGAGATTCATCATCTTTATTGACATTAAGTGGATATACTCTTCCAGCAATAGTAAGTTTAATTTTTTGCATTATTCTGATATTTCTAACTTATTGATACACTTATCAACCTCATTAATAATAGTTTCGATGTGAAAAATAGCTTTCTTTTTAAATTTTTCGTCAACACCTTTAGAAAATTTGAGAGAATTATATTTTTCTTTAAATTTTTTATTTTCTATACTTTGTGAATCTAATTTATTTTTAAGAATATTAATTTCATCTATTAATTTTCTTTTGTCGCTTTTAAGCAAGTCAACTTCTTTCACAAGTGAAAATACATGGTTTTGTATTTCAAGAAGAATTTCCAAAGAATTTTTCATTTTTAAATAATTGTGACCCTATCTAATTTATAAAAATTTATTATTACGAAATAATGTTTTTAGCTTTGATACCGTTTATAAATTAAATGTATTACTATTTCCGAATTATTTTTTGTTTTTGTTTAGGAGTTACTCTTTCATTTTCACAAAATACTTTTCTCAAAGGTATTGTTACAAATACTGAGGAGGAAATAATTCCATTTGTTAATGTGGTTTCAAAAGATGGAAAAACTACATTTTCAAATGAAAATGGATATTATGAGCTAGAAGTTGGTGATAGAAAAAAAATTACTTTGATTTTTTCACATGTTTCTTATAAAAAATTGATAATCGATATAAAAATAATTCCAAATCAAGTTAACGAATTACACCCTGTTCTAAATAAAAATATTGAGGAAATTGGAGAAGTAATATTGATAGCTAACAATTCACCAAAAATTGCAGGAGTGACTGTTTTAAATCCAAGTTCAGTTAGAAAAATACCAGGTGCTAACGCTGGAATTGAAAATCTTTTACTGTCGCTTCCTGGAGTTAATTCAAACAATGAGTTAAGTACACAATATTCAGTTAGAGGAGGTAATTATGATGAAAATTTAATCTATGTAAATGGTATTGAAATTTTTAAGCCAATACTTATAAGATCAGGACAACAAGAAGGACTAAGTTTTTTAAATAGTGATCTAGTTGATAAAATTTCTTTTCAGCCAGGTGGATTTGAAGCAAAATATGGCGATAAAATGTCATCAGTATTGGATATTACTTATAAAAGTCCTCAAGACTCAAACGGTATTTTTAGAGCTAATTTGCTGGGGGGAAGTTTTAGTTATGGTTTTTCAAGTGAGCATTGGTCAAACCTTTTTGGTGTTAGGTACAGGAATAATAAATTATTAGTAAATAATAAAGAAATAGAAACTGATTATCGGCCAATATTTGCTGATTTTCAATCTTTAACATCCTTTAAAAAAAGTAAATTAAAATTTGATTTTTTTAATGTTTTTTCATTAAACAAGTATGATTATTCACCAAGAGTAAGGCAAACAAATTTTGGAACTATTTCAAATCCAAGATCATTGTTGGTTTTATATGAAGGAAGGGAAAATGACAATTACAGGGCCTTCATGTCATCATTAAGAGGGACATATAACCTTTCTAGAAATTCTAAAATTTCAGTTGACTTATCAATAAATGAAAATGATGAAAATGAATATTATGACATTATAGCTCAGTACTTATTAGGTTCACCCAATAACCAAATTGGAACAAGCGATTTGGGTTCTGTAGATTATGCCGAGGGTATCGGCAGTCAGCATACTCATGGAAGAAGTGATATAAAGATTAAAGTTTTGAGAACAAAGGTGTCAGGAAAACATAAAATCAATACGAGTGAAATTGATTGGGGTCTAGAATTGCAGTCTGAGAAAATTTATGATAGAATTGTAGAGTGGGAAAAAATTGACTCATCTGGATTTTCAATTCGTCCCCCTTCATTAAATCAATCGAATAATCAACCATACAATGCTTTTGTAGGAAATTTAGAGTTATTTAATAATATTAGAAACTCTCAAAATACTGTAATAAAAAGATTTTCAGCATACGTTCAACACTCTAAGAAATTTTTATTGGGCCAAAATATTTCTTGGATAAACTCTGGGGTTAGATTTCAGAATTGGAACATAAAAAATATTGATGATTCAGGCAGTTTATTTTTTAGCCCAAGAATTCAGCTAAGTTTTCAGCCACTAAAAAATCCAAACGTTATTAATAAAATATCTGTTGGGAAATATACTCAAGCACCCTTTTATAAAGAACTTAGAGATAATAGTGGAAATATAAATTTTAAAATAAAGCCACAAAATTCTATTCATTTAGTTTTAAACCATGATCGAAATTTTTCAATTTGGGATAGAAATTTCATTTTTCAAACATCAGGATACTTGAAATACTTATGGAATATTAACCCTTATACAATTGAAAATGTAAGAGTTCGATATGCAGCCAATAATAATTCAGTTGGTTGGATTTATGGTTTGGATTTTAGACTGCACGGAGAATTTATTCAAGGTACAGAATCATGGATAAGTTTAGGGCTCTTAAAGGCAATTGAAAACCAAAACAACCGGGGATATATACCAAGACCCACAGACCAAAGGTTTAAATTTGCTCTTTTATTTCAAGACTACGTACCATCAATTCCAAACTTAAAAATAAATTTAAATCTTGTTTACAACTCTGGACTTCCAGGTGGTTCACCGTCCTATGTTGACGTTTATAATTATCAAAATAGATTAAAAGATTACAAGAGAGCTGATGTAAGTTTTTTGTATGTTTTTAAAAGTTTAAAAAATGAAAAAAAATTTTTAAAGTTGATTAAAGAAATGGAAATTGGTGTGGAAATATATAACTTATTCAATGCACAAAATTCCATAACAAATACATGGATAAGAGACGCGCATACAAAAAAACAATTTGCGGTTCCAAACTACATGATGTCAAGAGTATTTAATTTGGAATTTGATATTAAATTTTAGCTATCAATGTATTCTCTTAATATATTAACAAGTTTGTCGATTTCCTTCTTTGTATTATGAGTTGAAAAAGATAGTCGAATCGAAGGTGTTTGATTTTGCTCCTCAGTTAAAATTTCATTCATAACGTGAGATCCTGAGTCACTACCTGACTGACAAGCACTACCTCTAGAACAACATACACCTTTTAAATCCATATGCATTGATAATAATTTAGCTTTAGAGATTGACATAGGAATTCTTACACTTAAAATTGTATGTGAACTTGCAAATAAATTATCGCTCATTCCATTATAAATTACATTCGGGAACTCTTCATTAATTTTTTTTAAACAATAAGACTTTAAATTTTTAAGATATTCTACATCCTTTTTCAAGTTTTTATGTGCAATTTCTAATGCTCTCTCCATTCCTACTATATTGTGAACAGCTTCCGTTCCTGCTCTCATACCTCTTTCTTGTTCTCCGCCATAAATAAATGAACCTAGTTTATTTTTTTTACATGCATAAATAAATCCAATTCCTTTAGGGCCATGAAATTTGTGTGCAGAAGCTACTGCAAAATCAACAGGTAATTTATCAAAATTTAATTTGAAATGACCAACAGATTGAACTGTGTCAGAATGAAATAAAGCATTATGAGATTTACATAATTTACCAACTTTATATAAATCAATAATAGTTCCTAGTTCATTGTTAACGTGCATCAAACTGACCATTTTCATTTCGTCACTGGTAGAAAGCAATCTTTTAAGATCCTCGAAATCAGGTAAACCATACTCATTTATCTTTAAAAAATCTAGTCTTATGTACCCTTTTCTTTTGAGGTTTTTTAAGGGGCCCAAAACCGCATGGTGTTCAATTGGAGAAGTTATAAAATGCTTTATTCCTAAATGATTAAATGCTCCATCTATAATCATATTATCAGCCTCAGTACCACATGAGGTAAAAATAATTTCTTGCGATGAAACTGAAAAATATTCACAAATTTTTTTTCTTGAGTGTTCTAACTTCGCTTTAGCTGAACGACCAACTGAATGTAAAGAAGAGGGGTTTCCATAGAAATCGCATAAAATGCTATTCATTTCTTTTATTACTTCTGGATGAGTGTGAGTCGTAGCAGCATTGTCAAGATATATAAGGGACATCTTAAAATAAATTATTACTCAAAGGAACGAAAAGTTTCTAAAATTAACTCAAGAGAATTTAGCATTTGTTCTTTATTTATCACTAAAGGCGGAGCAAACCTAATTATATTTCCTCTTGTAGTTTTTGCAAGTAGCCCTTTTTTCATAAGTGATAGACATATTTTGTTAGCAATTTCTTTATCAAGTTTATTATTAATTACTACTGCATTTAATAATCCTTTTCCTCTCACTTCTTTAATAATATTACTTCCATTGCTGTAAATTTCAATAGAGGAGCGAAAAATACTTCCCATATTTAATGCATTTTCAGACAAATTTTCATCATCAATTACTTGAATAGCAGTTTTCGCAACTGCAGCAGCTAAAGGATTACCACCAAAAGTTGAACCGTGTTGTCCGGGCTTAATACATAACATTAACTCGTCATCTGCCAATATTGCTGATACCGGATATACTCCCCCTGAAAGTGCTTTTCCTAAAATTAAAATATCTGGTCGCGCGTCTTCGTAGTCTGTTGCCAATCTTCTGCCTGTCCTTCCCAAACCAGTTTGAACCTCATCAGCAATAAAAAGAACATTGTACTTATTACACAATCTTCTGATTCCCTCAAGATAGCCGTCATCAGGTATTACAACTCCTGCTTCTCCCTGAATAGGTTCAACCATGAATGCAGCAGTATTATTATCCTGTAATTCACTCTCCAGTGAATTCAAATCGTTGTATGGTATTAATTTGAATCCGGGCATAAAAGGTCCGAAATTATTTTTAGTACTTTTTACATCGGACGATGAAACTGCTGCCAAAGTTCTTCCCCAGAAATTACCGTTAGCAAATAGAACTTTTGCTTTGTTGGGAGCTATGCCCTTCACTTTATAAGCCCATTTTCGCGCAATTTTGATTGCTGTTTCACCACCCTCAACTCCTGTATTCATAGGAAGAACTCTATCGTATTCAAAGTAGTTTGTAATAAACTCACAATACGGACCTAAAATATCATTATAAAAAGCTCTTGATGTTAAGCAAAGCTTTTTTGACTGTTCCTGTAAAGCATGAATTATTTTAGGATGGCAATGGCCTTGATTTACTGCAGAGTATGAAGACAAAAAATCATAATATTTTTTACCATCAACATCCCACAAATAAACGCCCTTACCTCTGCTTAAAACCACAGGAAGTGGACTGTAATTTGTCGCACCAAAACTCGCTTCTTTTTTTATAAAATGATTTGTAGTTGATAAAATTGACATATTACAAATTTAAGAAACACTGCTCAAATTTGATTTAAAATCAAATAACAAACAATCATTAAATTAGAATAATTTTTGAACAAAATGGAAAAAATAAATAGCATTCAAAATGATAAAATTAAAGAACTAGTAAAACTAAAATCAAAAGCAAAATTTAGAAATAGAGAAAAAAAATTTTTAGTTGAAGGGAAAAGAGAAATAGAATTTGCTTTACAGTCTAGCTTTACAACAGAAAAAATTTTTTGGTGTGATAACATAATTAATGAAAAGGATTTTTCAAAATGGATTTTAAATCATTCGAAATCTCTAAAAATTATAAAAGTTTCAAAACTAGTTTATGAAAAAATTACATTTAGAAAAAATTCAGAAGGAGTTTTAGCCTTGGTAAAACAAAAAGAAACATCTATTCTAAATTTTAAAACAAAAAATAAAAATCCAATAGTATTAGT
>MDSW01165892.1_pt1 | contig 13321 bp, 13 predicted proteins | sample 811171 | NCBI WGS metagenome assembly MDSW01 (sample SAMN05326641, study PRJNA326480) | marine metagenome | isolation source: seawater | place: Atlantic Ocean: North West | collected 2012 | reverse complement strand
TGAACTAACTGGGGCAGAGACAGTTTGTGCGGCTAGAGGTGCAACACCAGAAGCAAAAGATAAGTTTATGAAAACATGGAATGCATATAATGATTTTATTTTAAAAGAAGCAACAGATGACCTTTCTGAAAGCCAACCAACTGCAGGAAATATTGCTGGTGGTTTAACTACTATAGAAGAGAAAGCTTTCGGAAATTTTCAAAAAATTGGTAACTTAAAATTTATTGATGTATTGGAACCAGCTGAGGAACCAAAAAAAGGAAAAGGTTTATATTTTATGGATACTTCTTCAGCTGCAGCAGAATGCGTGACTTTGCAAGCAGCAGGTGGATTTAATATTCATTTATTTCCAACCGGCCAAGGAAATATTATTGGTAACCCTATTGAACCAGTAGTTAAACTTACCGCTAATCCACTTACGGCAAAATTAATGAAAGAACATGTAGATTGCGATGTTTCAAAAATTTTATCTAGAGAAATGAATTTGTCTCAAGCAGGTGATGAATTAATTAAGACAATGTTAAGAGTTGCTAATGGTAGGCTAACTTGTGCTGAGGCTTTGGGTCATAGAGAATTTGTAATGACTAAACTTTACAGAAGTGCTTAAAAATTTATTTTTCTGGAAATTTTACCTCATTTTTTTTCGGCTGATTTTTATTTCTAAAATCACTCAATAATTTTTTAATAAAAGGACTTAAGACTCTTCTCATCCAAGCTGCTAAAGCACCAAGAGTTACAGCTAAAATTATTGCGAAAGCACCATACAACAAAGGGGACTCGTTAGAAAAATTCAAAGTAAATTCCTCTAAAACATTTAAATTTGTATTTAAAACTTTATTGTTAATTAACTCATTTGATTTATCTCTAAAGAAAGAGTCATAAGCGATTGCAATGGCTACTGAGCAAAGTAATAATGCAAATAAAGTTTTTAAATGAGAACTGTCTAAGTATTGTCCTAACTTCTGACCTAATTGTACACCCAAAATTGACCCAAGTATTAATGGTACTACTAAAAACAAATCGATTGATCCATAATTGAACGCATGAAGTATAGTAACTATAGCGCTAATAAAAATAGTAACAAATAATGATGTGCCAGGAATAAGTTTAACAGGCATTCCAACTATATAAATCATTGCCGGAACCATTAGAAACGCGCCTCCTATACCCATCATTGCTGCAACAAATCCTACTATCAAACCTAAAAAAATAGGTGTTAAAGCACTCTCATATAATTTTGACTTTGGAAACCTCACTCTAAGTGGAAGTCCTTGAAACCAATTATGATCGTGTAATTTCTTTTTTATAATTATTTTTTTTCTAGCTTGATCTACTTCCTTTACACCCTCAATAATCATTAAAGTTCCAACGATAGCTAATAAATACATATAAAGTAGAGATATAATTAAACTAATTTTTCCAATTTCTGAAAAATAGGTAAATGTAGTAATGCCCAAAAGAGTTCCTACGACGCCCCCGCTAACAATTAATAAACCCATTTTATAATCCAATGTATCTTTAAACCAATGAGTAAGTGATCCTGATACTGAAGTAGCTAAAATATTATTTACTTCATTCGGAACTGCGTATACTGGGGGAATACCCATGAATATTAGAAACGGTGTCATTAAAAACCCACCTCCTACTCCAAATAATCCTGATAACACTCCTACAGAAAAACTTAAAAATAGTAATAGAAAAATGTCTACATTCACTTGTGCTATAGGTAGATAAATTTCCAACATACCTTTAAGTATGCCTCAAATATTACTATGTCAATAAATAGTAAAAGCCTAATTAGTTAGAGTTTATCGATTAAAAGATGATTAAAAAAAGGTAATAAAGGTACCTGTGAGAATCAAAGCCCAAAAAGCTGATAATCCGATTTGAAGAAATAATTTTATAGTGAAGAAATTTTGTATTTTATTTTTAACTTTTTGATTAAAATTTAAGCTGAGCATTAATTTTTTGTAACACAAGATTTATAGTTTTCAAAAAAGTATGTTTTGACAACTTGACGCACCTAATAAATAGTTGCTCCGAAAACTTTTACTTCCCCATCCTCAATACCGAGAACTAAACGTCCAAGATAATCTCCTGAAACACTATTGCTTCTTTGTTTGTATAATATAGTGACGTGCAAATTTCTTCTTAAACATCCTAAGACGTCATATTTTTCTGATAAACTGCTTAGTAATTTGTTATTAGACCACTGTTTTCCTAATTCAACTTCATTTGCGCCGTAAAGCATTTGAGAGGAAAAATCTCTGGTAAAACCTCCATAATCCTTAATATTAGAAGTTTTAATTAAATTTTCCCATATTGGATTAGCAATTTTTATTATTTCTTCGTCAGTTTTCTTTAGAAAATCCATTATCTATGATGAATTATTAAGAGGCCTTCTTTTTTTTCTCATCACCGACAATATGATAAACTGGCATTTTTTCCATGGCGAATTTGCCAGTTTTAGGATCTCTTCTAGAAACTGTTAAGCAATGCCAATTTTCATCGTCTAGTTTTAATTTGTCACCTCGATAATAGTAGCCTGGCCAACGTGTTTCTTCTCTATACAAAGTATGCTCAGTAACACACTGGGATGTAAGAGTTCTATGTTTTAGTTCCCAAGCTCTCATAAGTTGATGATAATCCTCTGCACCAACATTTTCCAAATCCTCTTGTAACCAGTCCAATAATTCTAGTCCTTTTTTCAATAAATTATCATTTGTCATATAATTGGCTGTTATACCACCAACATACTCATCCATAATTTTCTGTAAGCGCTGAAGACCTTGTATCGGTGAAATATAACTTGGTGAGACAGTTCCACCCGTAATTTCATTTCGACCAACTGTATAGTTTTCTAAAGGTTTATAAATAATTTCTTTAAAATTTTTGCATTGATCATCACTTACTTTAATATCTTTAGCTTTTTGCTCTTCAATATATTTCACTGCGGCTTTTGCAGCTAATCTTCCCTCAGTGAATGAGCCAGAAGAAAACTTGTGTGCACTTCCTCCTACTGTGTCCCCTGCCCCAAAAAGACCTTCTACTGTAGTCATCCTGTTGTATCCCCAAAAGTATTCGGGTGGCGATATATCTTCAGGTCCACTAACCCAAGCTCCTGAACAAGTAGCGTGTGAACCCATAACGTAAGGCTCTGAAGTGGTAAGTTCAGGATTAGTATATTTAGGATCAATGTTTTGTGAGGCCCAAACAACAGCTTGGCCTACTGTCATTCCTAAAAAATTTTCCCACCCAACTGTTTCTAAATGTGGATCTTGAAATGCTTCTTTTGTAACCATATGAATAGGTCCACCGCCTGCCATAACTTCTTGGATAAAAGCATGATTTCTTAAACAGGTTGGTACTGGATGATGATCTATATACTCACCCACCAATTTCTTTGTCTGATCGTACCATTTTTTTTCATAATTCTCTCCATTTGCATTTTGTGTATAAGTTTTTAAATGCAAAAAGTATGCTCCAACTGGACCATAACCATCTTTAAATCTACATAATACAATTCTGTTTTCCATTTGAGTCATTTTAGCGCCTACAGCTATAGGTAAAGCATAAGCTGAACCATTACTCCATGGAGCATACCAAGTTCTACCCATACCTTCTCCAACTGCTCTTGGTTTAAAAATATGAGATGCTCCTCCTGCAGATACAATCACGGTTTTTGCTCTAAAAACATAGTAGTCGCCAGTTCTCATGTTAAACCCTACTGCCCCACCAACTCTATTTTCTTTATTTTCATCCATTAATAAATGAGTGACCATTATTCTATTATATATTTTATCTGCAGATTTTTTTGCTGCCTCAGCAACTATAGGTTTATAACTTTCACCATGTATCATTATCTGCCACTTTCCTTCTCTTTGATAACGTCCAGTTTCTTTATTTCTCATCATAGGTAAACCCCACTCATCAAACATATGAACTGTTGAGTCCACATGTCTAGCCATATCGTAACCGAGATCTTCACGAACTAGACCCATTAAATCATTTCGAGCATAACGAACATGATCTTCAGGTTGATTTTCACCCCATTGCATACCCATATAACAATTAATGGCGTAAAGGCCTTGTGCTACAGCTCCACTTCTATCTATGTTTGCTTTTTCAACACAAATTATTCTTAAATTTCTACCCCAGTGTCTAGCTTCAAAAGTTGCTCCAGTGCCAGCCATGCCTCCGCCTACTACTAGAACATCACAATCCTCATAATGAGTTTTATGTTTTGGCATTAATAGTAAACACCCTTTTTAAAAGAGTCCTTGCTTATAGTTGGTAGTTCTTCATTAGTATTTAGACCTTTTGGTTCAGAATAAAGAATTTCAGAATTAATTTCTCCCTGGTTTGGTTTGCCTGCTTCAGAGAGTTTTGGAATAAATTTGCCCCAAGGTTTAGTTGTAATCGGTGATACAAAATCTTTTTCTGTTCCATTCCTAAATTTTATCTTCCAAGAAATTGTGCCTTTTTCCTCTTCTCTTCTAACTCTTACACTGTGCCCCATTGGAGCGAAATCTGCATATCCTCTAACATCAATAGCGTGATTTGGGCAGGCCTTCACACAAGAATAACATTCCCAACAAAAATTTGGTTCAATATTTTTTGCTCGTCTTATTGTTTCGTCTATATGCATAATATCGGATGGACAAATATCTACACAATGTCCGCAGCCGTCACATCGAGTCATATATACAAAAGTTGACATAATATTTTATTTTAATCCAATTGTTATCATATTAATAATGTTTTGGAACATCTCTTTTTATCCCTAAGCCAAATTTCTCAGGGGCATCGGCAGGTGGAGGCAGATTATCTCTAGATCCATCAGCCTCAGCTAGGTTTTTTTGTAGCGCTGCTCCAGGCTTGTAAAACATATGCGCGAATTTTGACCAATAAACACCTCCGAAAAGTACAAGATTTGAAATTATATACAAAACTAAAAACACTTTATCATCCCATCTTTCGTTTAGATCTAAAGATTGCAAAAAGGACCATATTAATCCGAAAAGTGAAGAGGCTATAAGTGCCAGTACAAATAAATCTGCTTTGATAATTCTGTACCAGGGGTGAGCTTCGGAATAAACGTCAACTCTTAAAAAAAACCAAAACCATGATCCTCCTATAACTGTCATAAATGCTCCTATATGCCAAAGCACAGGCCATAGTATTGTTGTATCAGAGTTTGCATTTGAGTAGCAAAATATCAAAACAACTGATGCAAGCCAAAACATTATAGTTCCATACATTCCTAAGAGATGCGCAGATCTTCTCTTGCCAGCCCCTAACTCGGAAGTAGTTAAAATATCACTGGCGACAGTTTTTATTATCACAGAAGTTGTCTCACCGGTTGAAAGTTTTTTTTTGGCAGCTTTTTTTGCTTTTTTTGCATTTTCAAAAAAATATCTAACATTTTTTTTGTGGATAATATCGATTAGTGTACCTAGGATAACTAAGGCTGCCATAAGTATAACAAATAATTGCATCACAAAAACTGGTATTGTGTCTGCAAGCGCGTAAAATGGATTAGCAGTTATCACTTTAAATGCTCCCTTTAATTTTTACTTATTTGATTAAGCAGCTTGCTGAAGATTGTGTTTCACTGCCATACCGCTTAAAAAATTCCATAGATATTTTGCAGTAGATAAAGCAGCCTTTTCAGCTTTTAATTGCTCTTCTTCAGTTAAACTGTCCAATAATTTTTCGCAAGCCTCTCTGTGATGGACGTCTGCTGCTTTGTGAACTTCAAAAAATTCTAAACCTTTTTTTGAATTCACTCCGTAGTGATCCTTAAGACCTCGAATTTTGGTATCAGCTATTTCAGGAACTTGCCTCTCATAAGTATACAACGAACCTAAACCTTCGGCATATGATGCTCGACCATTTTTAAAAAAATTATCGATCAATTTTTTAGTGAAGTCATATTTTTTAACATTCTCTATTTTATTTTCATCAGCACCTACAGCAACCGCAAAATTTTTCCATAACATAGGATGATCTGCGCCATCTTTTTCCTCATCTTGTAAATTTTCTAAAAGAATTTTTCTTTTATCTAGATCTTCACAAATAGAGTGAGTTGCGCTTATATATCTAGGAAATGCTTTTACATGCTGATAATATTGTTCAGCATAATCTTTTATAATTTCTCTAGTTAATTTTCCCTCATTCCAAGATTTATAAAAAGGGTGTTTGAGTAAGTGGTATTCATCTAATTTCTTATTTAGTTTTTTTGAAAACATTTAATCTCCTTTGTTGTTTAAGATGATACTATTTAAAATTTTAACAATTGGAAGAAAAATAATTGCTTTTAATACACAACCTACAATTGTAATTTGATTTCCTCTAACCTTGGCTTTTAAAAGGGTGCGATTATTGCTTTAATTCTTTTGCTAAAATTTCAGATATTTTACTATATCCACTTGCGTTGTAATGTCCTAAATATCCTAAAGGAAAAAATTGTTCAATATTTTTTTCTTTTTCAAAATATTTTCCCAGGTCAACAAATTTAATTTTTTTATTTTCTAATTCGCTTAAAATTGTATCTTTTAATTTAATTGATGACTCTTTTTTTGTGTTTTGGGTAAAATATCTTGACCATGATGGAACATAAACAAACAAATAGTTACTATTAAATTTTTTAGCTTCTAAATTCATATTTTCTATAACAGAAAAAAATAAATTAAGATCATACTCATTTTGATGTCTATTTAAAATATTGTATCTCAATATATTCTTTAGATTTTGCAATTCTATTATATCAATCGTGTGGGCCTTTAGAATTTGTAAATTATTTTTTTTTGAATCTTTTTTAATAAATTTTAATTTTGATTTTCCAAGTTCTAGACTTTCTTTGGCAGATAAAGACAAAAAGTCCTCAATAATATCGTAATTCTTTAAATACTCAATTTTATAATCACTTTTTAAATATTTTATTAAGTTTTTGTCCTTTTTTTCCCAATTTAATCCTTCTAAATCATTTCCTTCAAAATAAAGATAAATAAAATTTTTTGGTTTAATTAAGTCTCCAAACTCTCTCATAATAGCTAATGAAATCAAGGGTCCAGTTCCTGCGACTCCATAATTAACAGTTATAAATCCATTTTTATTTAAATTTCCTGCTATATCTTCACTGCCCTTAACACAAAAACCCTCTGCATATGAATCTCCTAAAAGCATAGAATTAATTTTTTTTTGGTAAATATTATTTAAATTTTTAAAACCATATTTGTCATTTTGAATAATTTTGTAATTAAGGTCTTCAGCACATGATATTGAAGGACTATTTATTGGGCCCCTGAAAGGTATGATTGATTGATTTTTTTTGCTTCTTTGAATGTATTAAAATTATTAAATATTGGAGAATAATAGAATGAAGGCTGTAAATTTGGATTTACTTTTTTGGAGTCAAAAAAGAACTCTTCTGGAGTTCTAGTATCAAATTTAACATTTTTTTTCTTTGCTATTTCAATTCTGGTATTCTTTACATCTACCATTGATTTTTGCTGATCAGATGTAAAAAAAAAGAGCAATAATTCTAAAGAGTAAAGTATAAAAATAAAATAAATCAAAGATAATTTTAATACTTTCATTGTTTGAACCTCCAAAACAATTAAATTGGCTTAGCTAATCTATCAATTCTTTTTTCATCAATAGGTAAATGAACTATAGTTGCAAAAATAGACAAGGCTATTGAGATGTACCAAGCATAATCATATGAGCCATACAAATCATAAAAATAACCACCTAAGTATGCTCCAAAAAAGGAACCGATTTGATGGCTAAAAAACACTATTCCAAACAAACTGCTTAAATATTTTGTTCCAAATATTTGAGCTACTATGCCATTTGTTGGAGGCACGGTAGAGAGCCATAAAATACCAAAAAAGATTCCAAAAAGTATTGATGTGAACATGGAAATTGGAGAAAAAATAAATAGTGCAATTACTATTGCTCTTGAAAAATATAGAATACTTAATAGAATTTTTTTGCTGTACTTAGTACCTAGATAACCCATGCCCAAAGTTCCTATTATATTAAAAAATCCAATTAAAGCTAAAATAATAGGCGCTGACCAATCAGAAAGACCTTTTTCTTGCATATAACCTGGGATGTGAGTGGCAACTAAAGTAATTTGAAAACCACAAACAAAAAAACCAGCTACAAGCAAAATGTAACCTTTGTGAGAAAAGGCTTCTTTTATAGCTTCTTTAAAAGTTTGTTTTTCATCTAAAGTTTCATTCAGCTCTCTATTTTTTGTTTTAGGTATAAGAAATAGAGAAGCGATCAATCCAAAAATAATAAAATAAAGATAATAAAGTAAAGTATTTTGCCAACCAAATTCTATAAGACTATATTTAGTAAATAAAGGAGTTAAAAAATATCCAATTGATGCAGAAGCAGTTACTATTCCTGTAGCTAACGTTCTTTTTTCATTAGAAAAATGTTTTCCTACTTCCGAAACTGGAACACTCATGGCAGTCGCTCCAAGTGCTGTGCCTACCAATAAACCTAGACTTAATTGAAAATAAACTCCAGTATTAGGTCCAGAATAAAGAAAGAAAATTCCTAATCCAAAAATTATAAAACCAATAAACACTGCTTTGTTTCCCCCAACTTTGTCAGCAATTAATCCAAACAATGGGGCTGTTAGTCCCCACATAAACATTTGTATACCTATTGCTAAACCAAATTCAGTTCTAGAAACAGATAACGACTCCTCAAAAACGTTGAAGAAAAGTCCAAAAGTTTGTCTTAAACCCATCGAGACTAAAATAATGCAACATGCTGCAGTAAGAGCAATTAAAGCTGTTTTATTTTGTATAAATTTATTTTCCATTTATTTGATCTTTTTCAAAGATTTTTTTAAATCTAAAATTAATTCTTTCGGATTTTCCAAGCCAATATGCAAACGAATTAAATGCTCATTTTTTTTTAATTTAAAAAAACTTCTTTTACCCATCTCGACTGGTCCATTATACATTGCCAAACTTTCAAATCCACCCCAACTGTATCCAATTCCAAATAACTCAAGTGAGTTAATAAATCTAATAACAGAGGGCTTGTTATTGCTTTTAACAATTATTCCCAATAAACCTGACGAACCAGAGTAATATTTTTTCCATAATTTATAATTTTTAGAGGAGGTTTTGAAAGGATATAAAACTTTAATAATTTTCTTTTGCTTATGTAGCCATCTAGCAATAATATTTGCGCTTTGTTGATGTTTATTCAGCCTTAAATCTAAAGTCCTCATGCCTCTAATTACCATATATGCATCATCTGCTGACAATCGGTAACCAGAAATTTGATTAAACCATTTGACCTTTTTATAAACTCTTTTGCTCACTGCTAAAGTTCCTGCCATAACATCAGAGTGGTCGGAGTAATATTTTGTTGCTGAAGTAATTGATAAGTCAAAACCTAGTTTAATAGGCTTCAAAAAATATGCAGTAGCCCAAGTGTTGTCTAAAGCAGTAAAAATTTTTTTTCTTCTTGCAATTGAAATTATTTTCCCTAAATCTTGAAATTCAAAAGTGTTACTTCCTGGGTTTTCTACGTATATAAGTTTTGTTTTACTAGTTATCTTTTTCTTTAAATCTTGTAGATTATTTGGGTCATACCATGTTGTCTTGATATCAAACTCATTTAACATTTTAGAGGTTAGTTCTTGTGTTGGTCTATAAACACAATCTGATACAAGAATTTCATCTCCTGGCCTACAAATACTCATTATAGCTAAAGTTACTGAGCCAAACCCAGTTTGAGTCAAAAAAACATGATGCGCTTGCTCTAATTCTTTTAATATTTTTTGAAGTTCAATCGTAGTTTGAGAGCCTTGTCTTCCATAATCCCAGTAAGAAATTTTTTTATCTTTTTTAAGGTTTTTTTGATGAGCTCGTAATTCCTGGATTGATTTAAAAAGAATAGTTGATGCTCTTACTATCGCAGGATTTGCTGATCTGTTAATTTTGTCGTGTCCTGCTTGCTTTAAAAATGTGCCAGTAGACTTTTTCATAAAATAAGTATAATCAAATAATTATAAAGATCTGTATACAAACTTTTGTATATTGAATATAAAAAAATGGAGGCAAAAATATGGGATATCCTAAAAAACACAGAGGACGAAGGAAAGTAGGATCAAAAAAGAGAAGAGCAAGAAAAAGAAATAAGAGAAAATAATCTAATAATCAAACAATGCTAGAAATAACTCAAATAAGAAAATTGAGTTTATGGATATTTATTACTCCATTAGTTGCAATTAATTTGTGCCTCTTTATATCAATAAATTATAATTTATTTGAGGGTACATTATTTCAAGTTGACCAAATTGGAAGAACAGCTTTCACTATACCTTACTTAGATGGGAGTTTGTCCATTAGTAGAGCATCAAGAACTTATCCTGCATTTTTAATATTTAAACCTGCAATGATTTTAACTAGTGTTCTCTTATTTTTTTATTGGAAAAAAAATAATGAGATTGTGAATAGATTTAATAATATATCCGGTAAGATTTATAGATTTAAAACTTTTGGAGTCCTCTCAGCAATATTTCTATCAATTCATGCTATATTATTAGGTGTTGATATAGATTTTAAAATATTCAAATTATTAAGACGTGTAATTCTTTTATCTTTCATAATTTTTGAAATAATTGCCCAAGGATTACTCGTATACCATTTTTATAAGCTCAAAGAAAAAATAAATATTTTTTTTAGACTTGTTGTACTAAAAATTAAAATATTATTAGTTTTTTGTCTTTCTACTGTCGCAATAGCAAGTTTACCGATCCTTGTCACTAAAGGTAACGTGCATTTTAAACATGCTTTAGAATGGAACTATTTTATTGGGGTAATTTTATTCTATTTATTAACAAGATTGTTTTGGAAAAAGCAATCATAGTTTAGTTTATATCAATACACGAAAATAATTTTGGTAATTTTTTATCCAACTCTTTATTTAAATAAGAGTCCACTATTTTATCTTTAAACTGGTCATATATTACTCTTAAATGTGAAGCGTGAAAATCTTTCTCGCGCCATACTCTACCCTGTGTTTTTTGAATAGACTCTGAAAATTTCCCCTCTTTTTTAAAATGTTTTATTAGTTTTGATATATCATTTTTTGCATCTATAACACATTTAGCTCCAACATCATGGATCGTGTCTCCCATTTCAAGTTTGGGAGTAGACTGATGAATAATATTTCCTGCATCTGGTTTTTCGGTTATTTGATGAAAAGTAACTCCTGCAAACTGCGGTTGTAAGAAATAAAAAGGCCAAAAAAGAGTTGCTGATCCTTTATACCAAGGCGATAAGCCCAGATGTAAATTTATTTTATTTTTTGGTAAGGAGCTCAATACAGGATTTAAAATTAAATTACATCCAAAGATAAAACAAAAATCTGCACTAAAATCTTTTATTCTTTTTGCTAATTCGATAGTATTTAATTTTTTTGCGTCGATTTTTATTATTTCATTTTTAGCAAAAATTTTTTCTATATTTATTTCACCATATATTTTTTCCTCTACGATTTTACGATTATTAAAATGAGTTTCGAAATTTTTTTTATCTCTTTCTGACAAATTAGAAGGAGTAGATGGTAAAACGTTTTCTCTTTCCATTATTACAACAAGTGTTTCATCGAAATATTTTAAAACCGAAGAGTTAACATAGAGATGTCGATTATGAGAACCAGAAAAAATTATTGCTTTCATTTTAAATCTATAAGTTTATTTTGATAAAATAACTTAATTGCTTCATTAATGATAGTAAGTTTTATTCCAGATTTTTTTGAAATTTCGTAATTAGAATTGGTTCCATCAGCAAGATGCATTAACCAAGAAAAAGCCTCTAAGTGATGACCTTTTATTTGAATTTGATCTAATAATTTAAAATTTCTATTCTCGTGTCCTGTTAAATTTTTCAAATGTACAGGCTGTCTTATTGTTCCTCCTAAATTTGGGTATAAATTTCTTCTCCCAAGTTGATATTCACAAGCCATTTGTATTCTTTTAGGAGTACAAAAATCTGGCTGTTTGATGAATTGTTTTTTTATGTGATTATCTTTTTTAATAAAGGAATTTTTATTATCACTTTTATAAGTCTCAATCAAATTAATCCAAAGTTTATAAACTTCAATCGACTGATCGAGATAGTCTTTTTTTATAAAATCAAGATTGTCTGCAGATGTATGATACTCGGGATATTCATAATATTTTGATTTATGAATTGATGGTGTAACTATTCTAAAAGCAGGACTAGAGTATTGCCTTTCATCACTTCCGTCTGGTGAAAAAGGATAGGTAATATAGTCTTGCTTTGTAAAAGTTTTTAAGGCTTGATGAGCCGTAATATTCATCCAATGTGATTTATCAAAAGAATCTTTTATTGAAAATTTGTCCGGTCCTCCAGTGCAACTTATTATCATTCCACCAATTATCTTTTCAATATTTGAACTAGCTAAAAAACTAATCGCTCCTATTGTTTCAGGAACAATAACAAGACGATATGTATATTTAGTTTCAATACTTTTTAAATAATTAAAAAGATATAAAGAAGTAACTAGACCAGATAAATTATCATTAGCTAGTGATGGATGACAACAATATGTTGAGATTAGAATTTCATCTTTTAATTTTCCAACTTTAAGCGCTTCTGCCCAAATTAGTTCGCCATCTGTCTTAAATTCTGAATCTATCAGAACATCAAAAGGTCCTATAAATTCTTTTGAAGTGATTAATTCTTTAGTTGTACAAAATCCCCAGTAGTCTGAATAGTAAGTGGTTCTATAAGGTACCCAATTTGGTTGTTTCTCTAAAAAATGTACATGCTTTAAAAGATCTTCTTTTTTTTCGATCTTTCCTTTAAAAGGAGTAGAATAATTAACTACATGCAAATTGCTGTTGCTGAAATCTATAATTTTTTTTCCAAACTTATTTTTTACATAAGCGTCTCGAATGTTCCATTCTTTTGGAACTTCCCAATCAAAAACTTTACTTCCTGATTTAATCCTTTTGACTTCTAACTCAGGAATAAATGATTTTTTTATGAAATCAAAAGTTCTTTGATTTGTTTTTCCAGTGATACTTCTATTTAAGGGAAATAACAGTTTAACTGTGTCCCAAATATTGTTCATTTAAAGAAGAGAATGTAAGACTATTTAGATAAAAAACAATAAGGAAAACTCACAGCTTCTATCCTTTTCAGGATAGAAACGTGAAGTTTTGGTTCGTCGTTGTAGGCGCTACCGCCGAACCTACCGATCAACCATTTTAGCGCTACTCAGTTGACCTTTCTGCCCTTTAAGCTTG
>MDSW01035446.1_pt1 | contig 13323 bp, 12 predicted proteins | sample 811171 | NCBI WGS metagenome assembly MDSW01 (sample SAMN05326641, study PRJNA326480) | marine metagenome | isolation source: seawater | place: Atlantic Ocean: North West | collected 2012 | reverse complement strand
TTGTCCTGGAATTCCTGGAGGAGTTCTGAATTTATATTTTCTAAAGTCAGCCATATTCTTAATTGGTTTTGGAAACCAACCTAGAGCTTCTGGGCCAACTGGTTGAAGCATAAATCCTTTTATGTCTCTTCCCATTTCTTTCCATAATTGATCGTATAACTCTTTACCACCACCATATTGAAACCATGATAAAAAAGCTAAGTTGTCGATACCAACTCCACCACCAGCTACTGGAGAACCAAATAGCATGGCTGCTGGATGGTCACCTGACCAATAGTGAGTCCAAGCAAAACCACAGTCAATAAGTCCTTTATCAACTGCGTCTAATGTTTCTTTTACTCCAACAACAGCACCTGCTGGTAAAATTTCAAATTTTAAAGAACCATTAGTTAGTGTTGTTACAGTGTCAGTAAAATCTTTTAACATTTTAACTTCGTCTGCTTTAGTGTTAAGGACAGTCTGACACTTTAATGTTTTAGCGTTAGCACTAGATGCGAATGAAGCAACCAGAATAACACCAAATAACATTGAAATGATTTTTTTCATTATTTTCCCTTTTTGTTAGTTAAATTTAACCTCGGCATCAAACCAGAAAAAGTAATTTGATACAAGTGACAATTGTTAAATATGAGTGTAAAAAACAATAAATAACAATTAATAAAAAACTATTCAACTAGAAATGGAAAATTTTGATTTCATAATTATTGGTGCGGGATCGGCTGGATGTGTTCTTGCAAATAGACTTTCGTCTAACCCAAATAATAAAATTTTACTTTTAGAAGCTGGAGGAAAAGATAACTATCCCTGGATCCATATACCTGTTGGTTATTACAAAACTATGCACAATCCAAAAGTTGATTGGTGCTTTAACACTGAAAAAGATGAAAGCATGAATAACAGGTCAATAAGATATCCAAGAGGCAAAACTCTTGGTGGAAGTTCATCTATTAACGGCCTTCTTTGGATACGAGGTCAAAGCAATGATTATGATAATTGGCGGCAACAAGGGAATAATGGTTGGGGCTGGGATGATGTTCTACCTTACTTTTTAAAATCAGAAAATAATGAAATGGGAAAAAGTGAATTTCATAATGATAGTGGTCCAATTATGGTTTCAAATAAAAAAATCAAATTAAAAATGTTAGATGAGTTTTTAAATGCTGCTGAAGAAAAAGGGATACCCAAAGTAGAAGATTTTAATACTGGAAATAATTTTGGTGTCGGTTTTTATCAGTTCACGACTAGCCACAGTCATAAAGGATTAAAACTAAGATGTAGTACTGCAAAAGGATATTTAAATCCAGTTAAAAAAAGAACTAATTTAAAAATAATTACGAATGCACATGTGCAAAAAATTAATTTTGAAAATAAAAAAGTTATTAGTGTCAATTATTATAAAGAAAATGAAGTAAAAACAATTAAAGTAAATAAGGAAGTTATTTTATCAGCTGGTTCAATTGGATCACCTCACATATTACAAGTATCAGGTATTGGTAGTAGCGAAAAATTAAAAAAAAATGGAATCACCGTGGTAAGTGAATTAAAAGGCGTTGGTAAAAATTTACAAGATCATTTAATGTTTAGACCTGTTTATAAGGTTAAAAATCTAGAGTCTTTAAATAAAAAAATTAATAGTTTGTTTGGAAACTTCTTAATTGGATTAGAATATATATTTAATCAAAGTGGACCTATGACTATGGGGGCAAGTCAAGTTTGTGGCTTTGCAAAAAGTGATAATTCAAGAGCTACACCAAATTTGCAATTTCATGTTCAGCCAATCAGTACTGATGTACTAGGGGCATCAAAATTACATAATTTTCATGGTATTACACCAACAGTTGCTAATATTAGACCAACCAGTAGAGGTGAAATAAATATAGTAAGCAATGATAGCAGAATATATCCAAAGATAAAAATGAATTACCTCTCAACACATGATGATAGATACGTGGCTGCGCAAGGGCTAAAACTCGTAAGAAAGATTATGTTAGAAACAAAAACTTTTAAAAAATATGAAGCTGAAGAATATAGGCCAGGATTACACATTCAAGATGATGAAGAATTGGTTAAGGCTGGTAGTGACTACACTCAAACAATATTTCATCCTGTTGGAACGTGTAAAATGGGCAAAGACGATGATGCAGTTGTTTCAGAAAAATTGAAAGTGCATGGAATTGAAAATTTGAGAGTAATAGATGCTTCAATCATGCCAAATATAACTTCTGGGAATACTAATGCCCCTACAATTATGATTGCTGAAAAGGGTGCAGATATGATATTGAATGACTGATGTTGTCTGAGCAAGTCATAATATTTTTCCAAATTGTATTTATAGATTTAGTTTTAGCTGGAGATAATGCAATTATAATTGGTATGGTGGCTTCCCAGTTTCCAATTGATAAAAGAAAAAAAATAATTTTTTTTGGTATAGGTGCAGCAGTTATTTTAAGAATAGTTCTAACCCTACTAACTGCTTATTTACTGCAAATTAAAGGTTTAAGATTAATAGGAGGTTTAGCTCTATTGTATATAGTCTACAAACTATATGCTGACGTAATTAAAAATCAGAATGTTGATGATGGCAAAATAAAAGTCGATAACTCAAGTTTTTTAAAGGCAATATGGACGATTTTGATTGCTGATTTTACTATGAGTCTAGATAATGTTTTAGGTGTTGCTGGTGCCGCAAAAGACCATTATTTTTTACTAGTATTTGGTTTAGTTTTGTCAATTATTTTGATGGCTACTGCAGCTACTATAATTTCAAATTGGATTAAAAAATACAAGTGGATTGGATGGCTTGGTTTGCTGGCAATACTTATAGTGGCAATTGAGTTGATTTATACCGATATAAAGTTATTCATATAAGATGTTTCTAAAAAAATATAATTTAAAGAAAAAAACTGCTTTAGTTTCTGGTGCTGGAAAGGGACTTGGTAGAGCATGTGCAATAGCCCTAGCTGAAGCTGGAACAAATTTAATAATAATAAGTCGAACTAAAAAAGACTTAGATGAAGTATCTAAAAAAATTAAAAAATATAGAGTAAAATGTAAATCATTTGTTTGCGATGTAACAAATTATGATAAAATCAAAAAAATAGTTCATCAACAACCAAGAATTGATATTTTGGTCAATAATGCAGGAAATAATATACCTGAGCATTTTACGAAAGTTAAAACAAAAGATATGGAATATTTAGTAAAAATTAATACTATTGCAGCTTTTAACCTAGCTCAACTATGTGCAAATAAAATGATCGAGCTTAAAAATAGAAAAAAAATTGGAGGTTCAATTGTCAATATGTCATCTCAAATGGGTCACGTTGGAGGACCTATTAGAAGTGTTTATAATATGAATAAATGGGGGTTAGAAGGATTAACTAAAGGCATGGCAATTGATTTAGCTAAATATAATATAAGAGTAAACACAGTAGCACCAACATTTGTTGTCACTCCAATGACTAAAAAATTTTTGAAAAATAAAAAATTCAAAAAAGAAACTTTAAATAATATCCCACTAGGTAGATTTGCTGAAATGTCAGAAATAGCTTCTGCTGTAGTATTTCTAGCTTCTGACGCTGCATCAATGGTGCATGGAACTTCATTATTAGTTGATGGTGGATGGACTGCAAAATAATAAAATATATTTTAGTAATATTTTTAATTAATTTCAAAGTATTCTCAGTTGAATTTCAAGGAAAATTTATTCAGGGACATTATATTATTGGTAAAACTTCTCCAGGTACTAAAATTCTTATCGATAAAAAAAAAGTGAAAGTATCAAAAGATGGTTTTTTTGCATTTGGAATTGGTAAAGATAGAAAATACGATATAGTTATTACTGAAGGAAATAAAAAAATTGTAAAAAAAATTCAGAAAAGAAAATATAAAATTCAAAGAATTGATGGATTGCCTGAAAAAAAAGTAACACCACCAGAAGAATTTTACGCAAGAATTAAGAAAGAAAATCAACTAATAGGAAAAGCAAGAAATATAGAGAGTGACTTACAATTTTTTAAAGATAAATTTATAATGCCACTTGATGATGCGGTGATAACAGGTGTTTATGGTAGCCAACGAATTCTTAATGGGATACCTAAGTGGCCTCATTATGGTTTAGATTTTGCTGAAAAAGCTGGAACACCGATTAAAGCAATGAATAATGGTATTACAACATTGGCTGAAAAAGATTTATATTATACTGGTGCCACTTTAATTTTTGATCATGGGCATGGTGTCTCAACTTTATACATGCATATGGATGAAATATATGTAACCGTTGGAGATCATGTAAAAAAAGGAGAGATCATTGGAACAGTTGGATCATCAGGAAGATCTACAGGTCCACATCTCGACGTTAGACTTAACTGGTTTGGCACTAGGTTAGATCCAAAGTCAGTTTTAGATATCAAATGAGATTCAAATTTAATAAGAAAATAGAATTTTTTTTAAAAAAGAATTTTTTACCCCAAAGTTATTTATTTAAGAAAAGAATTGAAAGATCTATTAAAAACAACTACGAACCTGAGCTTAAATTCGTTAAAAATTTTATTGAACCAGGAACAGAAACAATTGATATAGGAGTCTATAGAGGAGTTTATAGTTATGAGATGGCAAAGTATTCAAAATTTGTCCATGCATTTGAACCCAATCCAGTAATATTTAAAGATATTGAAATAAATCTTCAAAAAATTATTAAAAATATTAAATTTTATAATTTAGCGCTTTCTGACAAGGAGGGTTTAGTTTCTTTAAGAGTTCCAATCAGAAATAAAAAATTTAATAAAGAGAATTATGAAGAGTACTTTCAAATGGGAAAAGCCTCAATTCATAAAAATAATATTATGCATGAGTCCGAGTCGTTTGAAATTATGACAAAAAAATTAGATAATTTTGATTTTTCAAATAGAATTTCTTTTATAAAAATTGACGTTGAGGGTCATGAAGCAGAAGTAATTAAAGGCTCTGAAAACACAATAAAAAAAAATAAACCAATTCTTCTTGTTGAAATAGAAGAAAAATATACAAAAAAAGAAGTTGGAATCACTATAAATTATATAAATTCGTTAGGATATAACTCCTATTTTTTAAAAGAAAACAATTTAGTTAAAACACAAGACTTGAAGAATCTAAATTCATTTAATAACTTTATATTCAAACCGAAATAAAATTTATGAATATTGAAAAAATATCAAATAAATTGGTAAGAGCTTTTTTAAAAAATAAAATCATTGCACCAATACCATCAAAATTTTGTAAAAAAATAAATGAAGCTCAAAAATTAAGAAGATTGTGCGAAAGTAAAATAAAGCTCCCAATAATTGGTTTTAAAGCAGCAGGAACGGGTATTCCTTTAATTAAGAAATTAAAAGAAAAAGAACCTTTCTATGCAACCGTCTACAAAAAAAATTTTTTAAAAAGTGGAAAGACTGTAAAAATTAATAAATCTACTTTAGGAATAGAACTTGAAGTATGCTATTTTATTAAAAAATCCTTTTTTTTAAAAAAAGGAGCTATTACCAAAAAAAATATAACACGATTTATATCTTACATGGCTCCATGTATTGAGATAGTTGGATATAGACAAAGAAAAAAAGGTATAACTTCTTTTGGTGATTTATGTAGTGATTTTGGCGCTAATGTAAAATTTTTATTAGGTACCAAAAAAAAATACAAAAAAATTAATATAGGAAATTTAAAAACAAATATTTCTAACAAAAAAATTAATCAAAATGTAAATGGTAATACAAGTACCGTTTATATCAATCCATTAAACTCATTAAAATTTGTGCTAAATAAGGTCAAAAAAGATAAAATAAATTTAAATAAGGATTTTTGGGTTTTTACAGGTTCGTCAGTTGGTGTAGTTCCAATCAAGGGTAAAGGTCTTTATAAAGGAAAAATTGATAAACTTGGATCTGTAAAGGTAATAATAAAATAATTTAGTTTACGTAGGGCGTAATATTTAATCTAATTCAAATTCTTTTGAATAATCTTTTGTCAGTTTCTTGTCTTGGGATTTCTTATCCAAATAACAATTCCCTATAGCTAATTTATCAAGCTCTGTGCCCATAAAACAGTTAAACGCATCTTTTGGTGTGTTAACTATAGGTTCACCCCTAACATTAAAAGATGTATTTACAATAACTGGACATTTTGTTTTTTCTTTAAATTTTTTTATTAACTCATAATATTTTAAATTTGTTTCTTTATGTACTGTTTGGACTCTTGCAGAATAATCAACATGTGTAACTGCGGGAATTTCAGATCTTTTAATATTCAGTTTGCTTATTCCAAACAATTTTTTTTGTTCTTCGGTCATATCCAGGCACTTTTTTTTTGAAACATTGGCTACCATTAACATGTAAGGGCTATTCTCGGTAATTTCGAACCATTCGCTTAAATCTTCTACTAAAACTGAAGGTGCGAATGGTCTAAAACTTTCTCTATATTTTACTTTGAGATTTAAATTTTTTTGCATTTCTGGAGATCTTGGATCGCCTAATATTGATCTTCCTCCTAATGCTCTTGGCCCAAATTCCATTCTACCCTGAAACCATCCAATTGCTTGACCGTTAGCAAGGTCAGTAGCTGTTCTATCAATTAGCTCATCATTATTTAATATATCAAACTTGGCTCCACTTTTTTTAAGATCTTCCTCTATTTTTTTTTGTGAAAATTCTGGTCCAAGATATGAGCCTTCCATATCATCATTGATATTTACTTTTCTTGGATTTTTTTGTTCAATGTGCCATAGAGCTAATGCAGCACCTAAAGAACCACCTGCATCACCTGCTGCGGGTTGTATCCAAATATTATCAAATATTTTTTCTTGTAATATTTTACCATTAGCAACACAATTGAGCGCTACTCCACCAGCTAAACATAGATTGGGTAAATTAAATTCCTTTTTTAAAGACTTTGCCAATTTAATCATAATGTCTTCAGTAACTTTTTGGATTGAAGCAGCAATATCCATGTGAAATTGTGTTAGTTTATCTTTTTTTGGATTACGAGGATTTTCTCCAAAAAGTTTATGAAACCTATTACTTGTCATAGTTAAACCAGTTGCGTAATTAAAATAACTTTGATCTAAAAGAAATGAGCCATCTTCTTTTATATCAATTAAATTATTTAATATTTTATCTTCGTATATTGGAGTGCCATAAGGTGCTAAACCCATTAATTTATACTCCCCACTATTAACTTTAAATCCAGTGTAATATGTAAATGCAGAATATAGTAAACCAAGAGAATGGGGGAAATGAATTTCTTTTTTAATTTCAAGATCATTATCTTTCCCGATTGCAACTGTAGTAGTTGCCCATTCACCTACTCCATCGGCCGTTAGAACTATAGATTTTTGAAAAGGTGATGGAAAAAATGCACTTGCAGCATGGCTTAAATGATGATCTGAAAAAAAAATTTTGTTTTCATCTTTGAAATTTTTATCGTGTCGTTTTAATTCATTGAAAAGTAATTTTTTTTGAAATAATTTTTCTTTTAACCAAATAGGCATAGCTTTACAAAATGATATAAAGCCTGATGGTGCGAAGGCTACATAGGTTTCTAAAAGTCTTTCAAATTTTAAAAAAGGTTTTTCAAAAAATATTATTTGATCTACATCTGATAGTTTTAATTTTGAATAATCTAAAACAAACTCGATTGCATTAAATGGATAAGTTGAGTCATGTTTTTTTCTTGTAAATCGTTCTTCTTGAGCTGCAGCAATAATTTTACCATCGATTAGAATTGTTGCAGCACTATCGTGATAAAATGCCGAAATACCAAGAATGGATTTCATTTTAAAAAATTGTATATATAAATGGTGCTACTGCCGAGCCTTGGCTTAAAATAATTAATCCACCAAATAAAACAAGAACTAACAAGATAGGCAAAAGCCAATATTTTTTTCTTATTTTTAAAAATTCCCAAAATTCTTTTAAAAAGCTCATAATCAAAACTGATTTTTCATCATACTTTTTGGGCCATTTTTTTCAATCCAATAAGTATTTTTTTTATTTTTTTTTAAATTTAATAAATCTTTTCCTAAAATTTTCATAATTATAGCAATAGGTGTTATAACGCAAAAAAATACTATTCCCATAACTATTGGTGACACAATACTTCCAAGTAAAAGGCCAAATTTAAACCAAAGCTTATTTAAAGGTGATAAAATTTTTGAATTTAATAATCCTAAGATTAAAAATAAAAAACTAATAATTAAAGACCAGTATCGTAACTCTCGGCCATCTAACAAAGGATAGATTGCTATGACTAGAAAAAAAATAAAAAAAACTATACCAAAACTTCTGTTAGAACTAATTTTTAGATTTTTGTAATTGCTCATTTTGTGAAAATATATTTATGGATACAATATTTTATTAAAATTGGAAATATATAAATTTTTCAGATTGGCCTGTATTCATAGCTAATCCAGTTAATATAATAACTATAAAGAAGAAAATAACTGATATTAAATTTATTTTTTTAGAAAAATCTTTTAAAAAATTATAATTATCAAATTTCTGAAGAAATATCGCTAAAACTACAATTAAACATAAAATTGAATTATCTATAGAAAACAAACTAAATATATCCGAATACAAAATTTTAAAATAAATTGTTAAAATATCTATTTCCGTAATTCTAAAAATTATCCATAAGTTAAAAATAATAAAACAATTAAGAAAAATTCTATAACTTGAATTTGATTTATGTAGAAAAAATATTTTTTCAATACATAAAATCATGCCGTTTAAAAAGCCCCAAATTATAAAATTAAAACTTGCTCCATGCCATAGTCCGGCTATTGACATTGTAATAATCAAATTTCTGTAGGTAAAAAAATCATTTTTTTTTGAACCACCTAGAGGTATGTAAACGTAATCTCTGAACCATCTTGACAATGTTATATGCCAATTTCTCCAAAAATTAGTAAGGGTACTGGTCAAATAGGGTTTGTTAAAATTAATTGGAAGCTCAATTCCCAAAATCATTGATGAACCTAAAGCCATATCAACATATCCACTAAAATCAAAATAAATCTGTAAAGGAAATAATATAAATGATTTAAACAAATGGTTTGGTAAAAAGGTTTCTGGATTTTCAAATATAGGGTCTATATAAGCACCAATACTATCTGCAAAAAAAATTTTCTTAACGAAACCTATCAAAAAAAGAATTAAACCAAATTTAATATTTTCTTTTTTAAAAATAATTTTATTTTTCAGTTGATAAAAAAGTTCATTTAATCTTAAGATAGGTCCTGCAATAAGTTGAGGAAAAAACAGTATAAATTCATAAATAGAAAACAAATTTGCTGAATTTTTATCAAATAATTTATTTTTTGTGTCAATGACTGCGGCAATAGCGGTAAATGTTATGAAAGATATTGCTAATGGAATTTCTCCAGAGTATGCAAAATCAATAAGGTGATCTACTTTGAGAGATAGTAATATAAAAGTTGAATATTTAAAATATACTAAAGGTAAAATTATAAAAAAAATAGAAACTTTTAAATTGTAATTTTTTTTAATAAAAAAATACGTGGATGTACAAAAATATAAGATTAATAAAACAAAATAGATATTCCAAAATGAATAAAAAATTAAACTTGATATAATTATAATATTTTGTTGAAACTTGTGAAATAATTTTACTGATAGAATAAATATAAGAAAAAATATAATAAATTCTATAGATGAAAATATCATTTATTTAGATACTTAAAAATATTTAACGCAATTAAATCATGAGCATATTCGTTTGGATGTGGATCATTATAATTATTCCAAATTTTCTTTTCATCTACCATCTTGAACACATCAAGCAAGTCATAATATCCAAGTTTTATACTATTTGTTAAATCTCTCATTTTATCATTGATAAAATTCAATTTGTAAGGATTTAACTGATGTATATCTGGCATATTAATTAAATGACAATTAATTTTTTTCTTATCACAATGTTTTTTTAATTTAATTAAATTTTCTTTTGTTTTTAAAAATCCTACAAAATCGTTTGCATATAGTTTTTTATAATAATTTTCTAAATTTTCTTCACTTAAATTGGACTTATTGGAATTGATAAATTTCCACATAACTACAGCAAAATGCGAGTGTTTAATCAAAAAACTGGTTTTTTTATTCAATAGTATTTCTGTGTCATTAACGAAGAAGTTAACTATTATATCAGAAACTTCTAAATCACTCCAATTTTCTAGGTAATTATTTACATATCTTTCTGTGTTATAATTTCCAATCCCACCATTTATAAAAATCCAATTTTTATTATTTTTTTTTGCTATTTCGTTAAGTCTTGAAGAAAATGTTTTTGTTTGTTCTACACCCCATCCGAGTGCTACAGAACTCCCAAGTATTAAAAATTTTCTATCGTATTTTTTTAAAATTTCATTATTGATTTTATTATCCCTTTGACCAAGATTGTTTGTAGCAATATTTACTCGTTGTAAAAGAACTGATTTATTTTTTTTGTGTATATGCCCAATCTTTTTATTACTAACTTGTGTTTTTAAAGTTTTTGCATATTTCCACATCTCGATGTCATAATGAGGTATAAAGTGATGTTTAATTCGTAAAACAAGTTCGCAGAATAATAAAGCAATAATAGTTGATATTAAAATTGCAAAAATTATATGTATGTATTCTTTAAATTTTGCCATCAACTATTTTTTATTTATCTTTTTTGAAACATTATAATAATTAACCTTTTATGGTAACTAAATATTTGGTTAATTTATCAAACCATGTTTCAATTGCTAATTTATTAAAATGTTTATCATGCTTAATAAAGAATTTTTCGTTATAAAGCGAAACATCTATAAAAGGAACTTTATTTAAAATAAGAAAATCTTTTATTTTTTGATCAGTACTATTCTTAGGACCATAATATAATATAATTAGATCTTTATCACTGTTATCAGCTAGCTCATGAAGCTCTTGCAAAATTTTTATATAAACTCCGATAGTTTCATCACTGCCTTCTTTTGAAAAAACATTATTTAAAAGTTTTATTAGCTCTGATCTATTTAAGACAGAGCCAAATGTTCTCGGAACTTGAAAATTTAATTTTAAAAAAGAAAAAATACAATATCCACCAAATAAAAGTTCATCCCCTGCTAATTTAAAATATGGAGTATTAAATGAATAATCTCTATTACACGCCAATCTTGGCAGTTGATAAGAGGATGTTACCACTACATTTATATCTCCTAAATAATTATTGTTTTTTTTAATCATATATAAAGTTTGATTAACCCCACCACCAATTATTCCATAATTAAAAATATTAAAATCTTTATTATTTTTGTAAAATAAATATGGTAATGTTTCACTGTCTTCTAATCCCCAGCCAAAAATATCTGAACCTCCAAAAAAAGATATTTTATGAGGTTTATCGTCCTCATTTTTTATTAGCTTATTAACCCTAAAATTATCTGAATTAATTTTGTAATTTATATTAAAAATGTAATTATTATCTTTTCTTTTAAAATGTTTGTAGGTTCCTTGTTTTAGTTGATTTCCCAGGTAAGTACTTTCGTATCTAAAATCATCAAAGTCAATTACTTCTTTTTTACTTGTCATTTCTTTTGATTTAAAAATTTTATTAAAATCAATTTTTAAAAAAATTTCAGCAAAAAATATGGAAATTAAAAAAGTAAAATAAAATAATAAAAAATTTTTATTAATTTTACTTGATAATGTTAACAATAAAGAAAAAATTATTATTGATAAAAGTAAAATTATAAAACTTTTAAATATAAAACTTACTAAAAAAAAAATTAAAAATGCTGATGATATTATTGATATTTTTTTATAATTATTTTTCAATTTAAATTTGAGATTTTTGAGGTTTCATGTCCTCTTTTTTAATACCAGCCACTTTTACTGGTTTTTTCATTGCATCTCTTCTAAAAGGTTCTCCAAGTTCTTGATTTAGAATTATCTCAATAAATGTTGTAATTCCTTTTTTTTGATCTTCACAAGACTGTTTGATGGCATTTGTAGTTTCATCCATTGTTTTAACAGTTATGCCTTTTAAACCACATGCGTTAGCCACTTTTGCGTAACTTAGTTCAGGGTCAAGCTCTGTGCCAACAAAATTATCATCAAACCAAAGTATAGAATTTCTTTTTTCTGCTCCCCACTGATAATTTCTAAAAATAACCATTGTTATTGGGGGCCATTCTTTTCTTGCACATGAACTCATTTCATTCATGCTTATTCCAAAAGCACCGTCACCAGCAAAACCAATTACTGGAGTTTTTGGACAACCAATTTTTGCTCCAAGGATTGATGGAAAACCGTATCCACAAGGTCCAAATAAACCAGGTGCTAAATATTTTCTACCTTTTTCAAATGTTGGGTAAGCATTTCCTATTGCACAATTGTTTCCTATGTCGCTTGAGATTATAACATCTTCAGGCATTCCATCTTGTATAGCTCTCCAAGCTTGTCTTGGTGACATTCTATCTTTATCTCTCTCTCTGGCTTCTTTATTCCAAACTGTGCCGGGATCATCTTCTTCATGGTCTAAACCGGTTAGAGTTTGTAACCAAGCAGATTTGGTTTGATGTATTAAATTTTTTCTTTCTTCTCTTCCATTATCACCTGCATGTGAAGAAAGTTTATCCATTAATTGTTTAGAAACTAACTTTGCATCTCCACAAATTCCAACTGTAACTTTTTTTGTAAGGCCTATTCTATCAGGGTTTATATCTACTTGAATAATTTTTGCATTTTTTGGCCAGTAGTCTATCCCATAACCTGGTAGAGTCGAAAAAGGATTTAACCTAGTTCCTAAAGCTAAAACTACATCTGCTTTTGATATTAATTGCATAGCTGCTTTTGACCCATTATACCCCAGAGGTCCAAGAGCTAAAGGGTGGCTACCTGGAAAACTATCATTATGTTGATATCCACTACAAACAGGTGCATCTAATTTTTCTGCAATTTTTTTGCAATCATCTATTGCGTCGCCTATAACAACTCCAGCACCTGATAATATTACTGGAAATTTTGAGTCAGATAATAATTTTGCAGCTTTCTCAATTGCTTCTTTGCCACCACCCTGTCTTTCAAATCTTACTATTGGTGGAAGATCTATATCAATAACTTGTGTCCAATAGTCTCTTGGCACATTTATTTGTGCTGGAGCCGAACCTCTTATAGCTTTTTCTATTACTCTGTTTAAAACTTCAGCCATTCTAGATGGGTCTCTTACTTCTTCTTGGTAACAAACCATATCTTTAAATAAATTCATTTGTTCAACTTCTTGAAATCCACCTTGTCCCATTGTTTT
>MDSW01150268.1_pt1 | contig 13324 bp, 10 predicted proteins | sample 811171 | NCBI WGS metagenome assembly MDSW01 (sample SAMN05326641, study PRJNA326480) | marine metagenome | isolation source: seawater | place: Atlantic Ocean: North West | collected 2012 | reverse complement strand
TCAAAGCTATAACTACAATTGCTGGAAATGTAGATTTAGATTTAGCAACAAACAATGCACTTTATACTTGTGAAATATGTGAGAAGAAAATACCAGTGTATAAGGGAGAAAGTGGCCCTTTATATAGAAAATTAGAGACTTCAAAATTCTTTCATGGTAAGGATGGCTTGGGAGATACTGGACCTTATATTCCAAAAAATTCAGCGGAAAAAGAAAATGCTATTGATAAAATCATTCAATTAATAAATCAAAATCCTAATGAAATTGAGATTATAGCTATTGGACCTTTAACAAATATTGCTAAAATTTTCATTAAAGACTCGTCAGTAATTAATAAAATAAAGGGGTTATACATAATGGGAGGAATTGGGGAAGGAAAAGGAAATATTACAGAGCATGCAGAATTTAATTTTTGGGTAGATCCTGATGCTGCAGACATTGTATTAAATTCTAATATTGAAATTAAAATGATAGCATGGGATACTACTCAGATCTATGGTTATCTAAATAAAGATAATTTTAATGATATTGAGAAAATAGGAACCCCTCTATCAAAATTTTCAATTGATATTCAAAGAAGAGGATTAGAGTATTATAAAATTAAATATAATGAACATAAAATAGATCTTGCAGATCCACTAGCAATGGCTGTGATGATAAATGAATCAGGAACAGAATATAAGAAATGTAAAATTAAGGTTGTACTTAAAGGCGAAGAAAGAGGAAAAGATATAATTCGTTTTACAGAGAAAGGAAATATTAAACTAGCCTCAAAAATATCTAGATCTAATTTTTTGAATACTCTTAAAAAAAGTCTAGTATAGATAAATGAAAATCTTAAACATAGGCTCCATAAACAAAGACTTTTTTTATTCAGTTAATGACTTTGTAAAACCAGGAGAAACTATATCATCAAATAAATTCCATGTTAAGATTGGAGGAAAAGGTTTAAATCAAAGTGTTGCAATATCAAAAGCTGGAAAAAAAGTTTATCATGCAGGAATTATAAATAAAGATGACAAGTTCTTAATTGATAAATTAAAAAAATGGAATGTTAATTGTGATAATATTTTATTTAGTGATAACCCTACCGGTCATGCAATTATACAAGTGAATAAACGTGGTGAAAATTCTATAATCATACATGCTGGAGCTAACTATGATCTTGATAAAAAATTTATAGCATCAACGATATCTAAATTTGAATCAGAGGATATTCTATTAATTCAAAATGAAGTTAATTCTATAGGGGATATTATAGATATTGGATATGAACAAAAAATGAAAATTATTTTCAATCCTGCACCATTTAAAAAAGAAATTTTAAACTATGATTTAAATAAAATTTCAATACTAATATTAAACTATACAGAAGCAAAAAATTTATCAGGTCAAAATACTCCAACAAAAATTTTAGATTTTCTAAATAAAAAATATAAAGAAACAGAAATTATTTTGACTCTTGGAAATAAGGGATCCATATATTCATATAATGGCAATATGATAAAAATAGATGCAAAAAAGATAAAAACAATTGACTCGACAGGAGCAGGAGATACTTTTATAGGTTATTACGTTGCCAGTATTGCAAAAGGATTAAATACTGAAGAAAGTTTGAAAAGAGCTAATAAAGCAGCAGCAATTTCTACTACAAAGCTAGGGGCGGCAGAGTCAATACCAGAAATAAATTAAAGTGCTTCGTTTTTTCTCTCTATGAAAGAGTTAAGCCCATTCTTATTTTTAATAAGATCAAAAGCATCAAAAAGTTCTCCAGTTGCAGTATATGATTTATAGGAAAGTTTGTTACCATCTACTGATATAACTTGAAAAAGTTGTTTATTGTTTCCAACTCTATCTCTCAATGCTTCATAATCTTCCCAACCTGGTTTTACTTTGTACATCTTACCTCCGCTAACTGAAACAACATAGACAGTTCCAGTAGCATCCTGAATATTTTCTCCATCAACAATGTTTGTTTCATATGGAGCAACTCTTCCTCTAGTATAAGTGTGGTCATGTCCTTGGAGAGCTAAGTCAACATTATATTTATCAAATAATGGTTTCCATAAATTTCTTAATGTTTCATTATCTCTACCTCTAGATGCTGAGAAAATAGGATGGTGATATGTGGCAATAGTCCATTTATTTGGGTTGTCACTAAGAACATCTTCTAGCCATTCAGCTTGTTCAGCAATAAGAATATTACTATTTAAAGCAATAAACCTCACACCTTGATAATCAATATAATAATTCGTTTCTTTTATACCATCAACACCATTCATAGGTAAAGTAAACTGACTATTCCACTGAACTGAAAGTCTTTTGATTCCCTCATCTATATCATTCTGTACTTGAGGATTATATTCATGATTTCCTGGAATTGGTATAGATGGAAGAGATCTATGAATCCAGCCTCCAGCCATGAACCATTCATGCCACTGATGTTCCTCATGAGCATCATTAATAAGATCACCAGCATGAATTATAAAACTAGCAGATGGAGCTTTTTTATATCCCTCCCTAATTAATCTGGACCAAAGCTCTAATATATAATTTTGAGCGTCTCCAACATATAGAAATGAAAAAGGTTCTCCCTCTTTCTTTGCAGTTTTAAATTGTATCCATTCGCTCCAAATTTTACCATCTCCTACTCTATATCCATACATTGTATTAGGCTTTAAATTTTTGAATGTCACAGAATGATAATTATGATCAATAGAATTAAAGGTTGTTTTTTTAGGATTATTCCTATCAATAACTCCAACAACATTGTCAAAATTAAGATTATTTGTTACTGCCTTAATAGTATTTGCTGTACTAATAAAAGCTGGATTATCATCAGATAATGCTATTTCAGCATATCCAATTTTAACATCTTTACTGGTTCTCCAGGTTACACTTATTGATGTCGAAGGATCATCTGAAAAATTTAATACTATATGATCAGGATGTTTACCAGGCTTACTCCAATTTTTAACAAATTCAGGTTTCTTATAAACTCTTTGAGAAAAAGAGTCATTACCTATAAATAAAATTAAAATTATCAATATAAATTTATGCATGACACTACAAAGCTAAACTATTGAGACTATTAAGATGTTAAATTGATAGATAATTTATCCTAAATAATTAACCTTCTCCATTCTTTTAAATATAGCTAGAATAATTACACCAAATAAGATACCACCAACTAAAAACAAGACACTAGCAAGCCCGCTTGCAGCAAAAGATAATCTTAACATTATAGTTGAAATTATGAAACCTGTATTTCTAATAAGTTGTGAGTATCTCTCAGTATATCTAAAAGAGATTAGTAATAGTAGTACATCTACCAAAATAAGGATTGTGAAAAAATCTACAAAAAATAAAAAATTAACATCTAGATTATTAGCAGTATCTTGAAAAAGACTATTCATCCAATCATAAAAGCTAATACTAGCTAAACCTAATAATACCGGAACTAATAATATAGAAATTGCTTTCTTTTGACCTATAAATTTTTGAAGTTTCTTATCAATTTTTGGTTTTTTTGGTTTTCCAGCTGTTGTCTTAAAGAGATATATCAAGAAAAAAACTAAAAGAAAACCTACTAGATCATAAATAAATTGAATGTTATGACTGTTGGAGAAAAAATCATTGGATAAATCGACTAAAGGAACATCTTTAAATATTTTTCTAATTAGTATCAATGAAATAATTTCATACCCCTTTACAACTGAAACAGTAAACGAACTTGGAAGAAAATATATTAATAAAAATGCTTCATAAACGAGTATGAATGAAAAGGGAGTATACAGAGCTGAAATTGGATTTGATAATAAATTTCCATCATAGTCAAAATTAATATATCCACGAGAATTCAATAGTATAATCACCAAATGAGTCACAAAACCAAGTGCTGCAAGTACTAATATGAATTTTTCAAATTTTCTTCGACTATATTTAGAAAAAATCGTATCAAATAATAAATTAATCTGTTTCATTTTATGAGATTATTTTTCTTTCTTATCATTATTTCCATTTCTAACGTTTTTTCTCAAGAATTAGTTTTAGGAGAAGAGAGAATTGAACCCGGTATCATATTTATTTTTGAAGGTGCTATAAAAGATAAGGTATATCCTAAATCAATAAATTTAGATGAAAAATATACAGATATTCACATTGAAGCTAGAGTAAATTGGGATGATAAAAATATACCAGATGGAACACCTTTAGGTGGATTTGTTCCTTACTTAAATATAAATGCAACAATTACAAATGAGAGAACAGGTCAGAAAACCTTTGTCGATTTAACACCACACTTAAATCTTATAGATAATTTTCACTATGCAAGAAATATTTCTCTTCCAGGAAATGTTAATGACTATTATAATGTTGTATTTAATATAAATCCTCCGGAAAAGCTAACGCTTTCATTTCATAAAGATTGGAATGATTCCTACTCAAATCAGTTATTTAAACCAACATCATTTGAGTACAATAATATAGACTTCAAGGAGATTGCAAATTCATCAAGAAGATAATTTTTCATTTATATTTACCTAACTATTTTACTATGATAAGGTATTTTATTTTTCTATTTCTTCTAATTAATTTTCGATCGAATTCACAGGATATTTTTGCAGAGAAGAAAAACTTTACCAGACAAGATAGTCTTAGGGGAAGTATAACAAAAGAGAGAGAATGGTGGGATCTCATATACTATCATCTTGATATTAAAGTTGAACCAGATAAAAAATATATTGAAGGTCACAATACAGTAAAATTTCAAGTTCTAAGTCCAAATCAAGTTATACAAATAGATTTACAGGAACCACTCAAGATTACTCAGGTTATAGAAAATGGGAAAAAATTAAAATTTAAAAGAGAAGGAAATGCTTATTTTATTTATCTAAATAAAAAGCAACTTAAAGGGGATGTAAATGAAATAAAAATTACTTATAAAGGATATCCAAAAGTAGCAGTAAGAGCACCTTGGGACGGAGGTTTTTCGTGGGATAGAGATGAGAATGGTAATCACTTTATTGCAACATCCTGCCAAGGGCTTGGAGCTAGTGTATGGTGGCCAAATAAAGATCATATGTATGATGAGGTTGACAGTATGCTTATAAGTGTAAATGTTCCAAATAACCTAGTTAATGTATCAAATGGAAGATTAAAAGAAATCACAACACCAGATAATAAAACCTCTACATACCACTGGTTCGTTAGCAACCCAATAAATAATTATGGTGTAAATGTTAATATTGGTGATTACATTAAATTCTCTGAAATTTATGATGGAGAAAATAGCAATTTAGATATTGACTATTATGTGTTAAGGTATAATGAGGAAAAAGCAAAAGTTCATTTTAAAGATGTACCAAAAATGTTTGATGCTTTCGAGTACTGGTTTGGCCCATACCCTTTTTATGAAGATAGTTATAAGCTTGTAGAAGTACCCTATCTTGGCATGGAACACCAAAGCTCTATCACTTATGGAAATAAATATTTAAAAGGATACCTGGGAAGAGACCCATCTGATTCAGGTTGGGGTCTAAAATTTGATTTTATTATTATTCACGAGTCAGGTCATGAATGGTTTGCAAATAACATAACATACATCGATATTGCTGACATGTGGGTTCATGAAGGTTTTACTGCATATTCTGAGAATTTATTTTTAGACTACCATTATGGTAAACAAGCAGGTGCTGACTATACCATTGGGACTAGAAAAGGTATACAAAATGATAAACCTATAATAGGTCCTTATGGTGTTAATAAAAATGGATCAAAAGATATGTACTCAAAAGGTGCAAACCTTCTACATACTATAAGACAAATTACAAATAATGATGAGGTGTGGAGAAAAACACTTAGAGGTCTAAATGAAAAATTTTATCATAAAACTGTTTCATCAAAGCAAGTTGAAAGTTTCATATCAGAGTCAATTGGCTTTGATCTAAGGTATATTTTTAATCAATATCTTAGAGACGTAAAAATTCCAAAATTTGAATATAAAATTGATGAAAATGGATTGAATTATAGATGGTCAAATACTATTGATAATTTTAATATGCCTATAGATATTGAAATTAATGGTGAGAATACAAGATTATTCCCTATAAATGATTGGAAAGTGTACAAAACAAAAGTTAATACTCTAGATATTAATAGAAACTTTTATATTGAATCAAAAAAAAAGGCCTTCTAAAAGAAGACCTCTTTCAAATAACAAATGGTTTTTAATAAAATTTATAACCAATATTATTAGTATGAGGTACTAGGCCATTAGAACCTCCAACAAGATATTTAGATAATTCACCTGCAATACCACTTGGATCATCATTTAATCTCCAATCTAAATAAGCATTATATTTATCGAAAGATTCCCAATACTCTATTATAAAATATGTATTAGTTTCCTCATTAAAAGTAGCTTCTAAATGAGTACATCCGTCATATGCTCTAGTTGTAGGCAATCCATCTTCTGAGTCTAACATCTCCTTAACCTTTTCATAATTTCCATTCTTTACCTTAAGAGTTGCAATAACAACTTTTCTATCTACAGGACCAACAGTATTTATCATACCTGTTGCATCAAAATATTCACCAGTATATACAATCTTTCCATCAGCAAAATCAAAGTTGTGATAAGATGGCAATGTAAATGTTCTTCCAGTAGCCTTACTTTTTCCAGTCCAAACTCCATAAGCTCTGACACTACCGTCAAGAGTCATAGTTCCAGTATCAATTCCTGGCAACCACATAGGGTCATTAAATTTAACATCTGTATAACTATTGATATAAAACTCAGCAATTTGTTGAGATGTTGCATAATCTACCTCACCCATTCCATACAGAGGTGCTTGATCTCGAAGATCTTCAGACATGATTTCCTTCCAAAGTTCAATGTCCCCATTTTCAAAAACTTGAACCCATTTTTTAGCTAACTCAAGATTAGACTTATAATCTGGGTTTGTATTACATCCATAAAAAAATAATACAGATATAATAAATAATAACTTTTTCATATTCTTAATAATTTGTTTTAGAGCACAAAATTAAAAAAAAAAAGATAATGAATCTTAATAATCCAATTACAGATAGGAATTTATATATTCCTTAAAATTATAATAGTCTTTTATAGTAACCGATTTCTTCTCTTTATCTAAGATACTTTTAAGTTGTGATGGTATATTAAACTTAACATCAATTAAGTTTTTAATTTCATCATAAAACTTATAAAAATGTGCTGTCTCTAAAAAAATACAGTGAGAACCCAAATTATTATTAATATATTTTTTAGCCCCTAGATAGCTGATTGCTCCATGAGGATCGCAGAGGTAATTAAAATTTTTCAAAAGATATTTTATGGTATCCATTGTCTGATAATCTGTAAAACTAAATGCATGTAATATTCCTTTCATTTTCACTAAGTCGAAATCAAAAATTTCATTTACTCTTTTAAAATTACTTGGATCACCCACATCCATTGCATTAGATAAAGTTTCTTTTGAATGCATTGGAGTATATACTCCAGATTTAAAATATCTCTCAACTGGATTATTAATGTTATTTGATGAAATAATATTTTGAATGGGAAGACCTAATTCTTTTGAAACTAGAGATGAAAATAAATTCCCATAATTACCCGAAGGAATAGAAAATGAAGATTTTTCTAGATCGGATGGCAACTGACTATAAGCAAAAAAATAATATAATGTCTGTGGTATCCATCTTGATATATTAATTGAATTTGCAGTGGTAAAATTGAAATTAGAAGTTAAATCTTTATCTATTAAAGCATCCTTAACTATTTTCTGACAGTCATCAAATGTTCCTTTAACCTCAATTGGAAAAATATTGTCTGAGAAAGTTGATATCTGCTTTTCCTGAATATTTGATATTTTATTTTTTGGATATAAAATAAATACATCTATACCTTCTACCTTATGAAATCCACTAGCTACAGCAGCTCCAGTATCACCAGAAGTAGCGACTAGAACTGTAACTTTCTTATTATAACCTTTTCTAATAAAATGACTAAGGCAACGAGAGGTGAATCTTGCCCCAACATCTTTAAAAGCCATTGAAGGGCCATGGAATAACTCAAGAACTGAAATGTTTTCATCAATTTTTTTTAAGGGAAATTCAAAATCAATAGAGTGTTCAATTATTTTTTTTAAAGATTGTTTATCAATTTGATTGCCAATAAATTGAGAGATAACCTCCATAGAAATTTCTATTTTATCGTAATCATTCAGATTGGATATAAAGGATTTTTTTAGAGATTTAATTTCTTGAGGAAAGTATAATCCTCTATCTGGTGCTAAACCATTAAACAATGCCTCTTTAAAATTTACCTTATGATTTTTATTATTTAAACTATAGTAATCCATTATATAGAGTCAATAATTTTAATTCCATCTGAACTAATTTTAGAGACATAAGTCGAAAAGTCAATATTTGTTTCTTTATATATTTTTTTAACTTCTATATCAATTTTATTCGCATCATCCTTCCCTTTAGTTATTGCAAATATCGAAGGGCCTGAACCTGATATTGAACAACCTAAAGCACCTAACTCAATACACTTATTTTTAACTTTATCGAAAGAAGGAATTAATTTTTTTCTATGCTTTTCAATCACATTATCAACTAGAGATAATCGAAGAAGATCATAATTTGATGTGTGGAGAGCATGAACTAAGGCACCAAAATTAGCAACTTGTTTAGTCATTGAACTTAACTCAATTTTACTAGGTAAAATCTCTCTAGAATATGATGTTTTTACTTCAATTTTAGGGTTAATAACAAAACAAAATAAATCATTAGGTATAGGGAGTGAAATTATATTTTCTTCTTCAACTGATTTCACCATAATTAGTCCACCTAACAAGGCTGGAGCTACGTTATCTGGATGTTCAGACAAACTAGAAATACCCTCACCTATCATTGCATATTTAATAAGTTGCTTTGTTGTTAGGGGGTCTCCAAGAAGTTTATTTATACCGAAAACACTACCTGCAGCATTTGATCCGCTACTTCCTATTCCACTACCCGGTATAATATTCTTTTTTATTTCTATGTCGAATCCACAATTAGGTTTTAGGTCCTGTATTAATTTTTCTGCAGATACAGTAGCAACATTTTTTTGTGAATCAATTGGAACAGGATATCCCTCAACTTTAGTAATTCTTACCCCTATATTTTTTGACTTTGAGATTGTCATTTCATCCCCGAGAGATTCAATAGGGAAACCTAAAATATCAAATCCACAAGCAACATTAGATACAGTTGCAGGAGAAAAAATTTTAATTTTATTCATATCAACGAATTTAAGAATTCTTTAATTAAAATAGAGAGATACCCCAGTAAGTTAAAATTGCCCAAACTACATATCTAAAAACCTTGCCAACTAACATATAGATACTAACCAAAAAAAAATTAGTTCTAAAAAAACCCAATGCTATGGCTATTGGATCACCAAAAACAGGAGTCCAAGATAAAAGAGCAAGAATGCCACCATATCTATCAACTCTTTTTTTTAGTTGTAAAATTGTATTTTTTTTTATCCTAAAATATTTTTCTATAAAATTCCAATTCCCTAACATTCCTATAGCATAGCTGCTAAGACCCCCTAACCAATTCCCTAAGGATGCAACTCCTAATGATAAAGAAAGGTCATAGTTATTTGCAATCAATATACTTAGAACAATTTCTGAACTTAAAGGTATTATTGTTGCAGCAAGAAACGATGCTATAAATAATCCTATATATCCCCATTCGGCTAAAAACTCCATTATCAAATTTAACCTAGTTAAGAATATAATTATTAATTCTGATTATTATCTTTAACTAAATATTAAAAAAATGAACAATCAACATCTATCATACAGATCAGGGAACCCTGTTCTTACATCTAAAGCATTTAGTATAAAATCCGACTATTCTGAAAAAATGACAATAGAAGGTACAGTGAATAAAACTTTTTTATTATTATTTCTTGTAATGGGTTCAGGTTATTTTGCATGGACTAATTTATACGCCTCCTTGTATTTATTATTACCTGCAACAATTCTTTCACTTGTTTTTATGCTTGTAATAATTTTTAACAAAAAAATGATAAGTTATTTAGCTCCTTTATATGCTATTTCTCAAGGTATAGTTATGGGAATGTTTTCCTATTATTTTAATACATTATATGAAGGAATAGCTATAACTGCAATATCTTATACATTTTGTATTTTATTTGGGTTACTTTCAATTTATAGACTTGGATTGATTAAAGCAACTGAAAATTTCAAACTTGGAGTTGGTGCTGCTACATCAGGTATTTTTATGCTTTATATTATCAATCTTGCAATGAGTTTTTTTGGTACAGGTATTCCACTAATGGATATCACTAATTCTTCTATGGCAAGTATAGGATTCAGCGTTTTTGTAATAATAATAGCTGCTATGAATCTTGTTGTTGATTTTGACTTTATCGAAGAAGGAGCAGAAAAAGGAGCACCTAAATACATGGAATGGTATGGAGCATTTGGATTAATGGTAACACTAATATGGTTATATTTAGAGATATTAAAGCTTTTAGCAAAAATGAATTCTAGAAAATAAAAATTTATTGTTTTAATAATTTATTAGATTAAAGATATCATTCAACTAAAAACATAATTAACCAAAAAAACATATGAAAAAATTCTTATTCATTGTAATATCATTATTATCAACTAACATAAATGCACAAAAAAAAGTTTTAGATCATAATGATTTTGATATCTGGAATAGAATCCAAAATTCAGTTATAGACTCAAAAGGAGATTATATAATGTATTCAATTCAAACAGGTGAAAAAGACAGTCATCTAAAGATTAAAGACACAAACAGCAATTTAATATTTGAGCATGAACGATCAGAAAGAGGTCGATTTACTTACAATTCAGAATTCGCAGTTTTCACAATTAAAGCCTGGAAAGATAGTATCAAAGAAATGAAAAGGGAAAAGGTCAAAAAAGATAAAATCCCAAAAGATTCAATTGGTATTTATAATATGAGCAATGGATCCTTAGATAAAATTGCGAATATAAAGTCTTTCAAACTACCTGAAAAATGGTCGGGATATATTGGCTATACTTATGAAAGTGTGTCAAAAAAAGATACCACTAAAAAGAAATTGAAAAAGAAAATAAAGAAAGCCAGCTCAAAAAATGGATACCCGTTAGTAATTCATAATTTAAATACCGGAGAGAAAGATACTATTCCATATGTTACCAGTTATTCTTTTGCAAAAGAGGCAGAGATATTATCCTATATTACTACGGGAATTGATGACTCAATAAATGCGGGAGTTTATGTAATAAATCTAAAAAAATACGATTCAAAAAATATATTTCAATCACATAATAAAACAAAATATTTTAAACTAACAGTAAGTGATAACGGAAATAATATTGCTTTTATTATTGATGCCGACTCATCAAAATCATATCATAGAGATAATGAACTTTTTATTTGGAACCAATCCCTAGATAAAGCAAAATTAGTTGCAAACACCAAAATTTCTCCTGATGGGTACAGAGTCTCTTCAGATGGTACGGTTTCGTTTTCAAAAGACGAAAGTAAATTATATTTTGGCCTAGCATTACCTGAAATATATCAAGATACTTCTCTGTTAGATGAAGAAATTGTAAACGTAGAAGTATGGAGTTATGACGAACCTAGATTATATACAATTCAAGAAATGCAGCTAAAAAATGATAAAAGAAAATCATTTCAATCTGTATACCATTTAAAAGAAGATAAAATAATTCAAATAGCTAATAAAGAGTTTCCAAGAGCGTTATTATCTGATGAAGGAAATGGAGATCATGCTTTGATTAGTACAACAGAACCCTATCAATTAAGTTCACAGTGGACTGGTCAATTTTCAAAAAATGATTTAAAAGTTATTAATATTAATAACGGCATATCTAAAATTGCAATTCTAGGTAATCCAAGTACTGCAAGATTAAGTCCAAAAGGAAAGTATGCATATGGCTACAATCAATATGATAGTACTTGGTATACCTATAATATTGAAACCTCAAAATATACTGAACTAACTAAAGGAAAAGTATTTTATAATGAACTTAGCGATTATCCAGATTTTCCAAGGTCATACGGTTCAGCAGGATGGACAAAAGATGATAAGACCATATTTATTTATGATAGATATGATATATGGGAATTTAACCCTAGAAGTGGAGATAGCAAACGCCTAACAAGAGGTAGAGAAATTAAAACATCATTTAGATACATTAAATTAGATCCAGAAGAAAGATTCATCCAGACCTCAGATAAAATAATAATGGCAACATTTAATGAGATCTCAAAAAATGGAGGATATTTCGAATATAACCATAAAAAAAATTCTGGAAAAGATTTAATTAATGGACCATACAGATATTCTAGACCCATAAAAGCTAGGATAAACGATAAAATAATTTATACAAAACAATCATTTCAAAAATTTCCCGATATTATAGCTTCTGACTTAAGTTTTGAAGAAAATAAAAAAATTAGTAATGTAAATCCACAACAAATAAATTATAACTGGGGCACAGCTGAGCTTGTTAATTGGACCTCATTAGATGGTTTACCATTGACTGGTATTTTGGTCAAACCAGAAAATTTTGATCCGAATAAAAAATATCCAATGATCGTTAACTTTTATGAAAAAAGCTCTAATGGTTTACATAGACACATTGCACCTTCTCCAGGAAGATCAACAATTAATTATAGTTTTTATACAAGCAGAGGATATCTTATTTTTAATCCTGATGTTTATTATAGAGTTGGTTATCCAGGTGAAAGCGCATTTAATTGTGTTATACCTGGAATTACTTCTCTAATTGAAAAAGGATTTGTAGATGAAGATAATATTGGGGTTCAAGGTCATAGTTGGGGTGGATATCAAATTGCATATTTAGTTACTAAAACAGATATATTTAAAGCTGCAGAATCTGGAGCTCCAGTTGTAAATATGATTAGTGCTTTTGGAGGAATAAGATGGGATACTGGTTTAAGTAGGCAATTTCAATATGAACATACTCAAAGTAGAATTGGTGGAACACCATGGGAATATCCTCAAAGATATTTTGAAAACTCTCCTATTTATAACATTGATAAAATTAATACACCACTTCTTATAATGCATAATGATAAAGACGGACATGTTCCTTGGTATCAAGGAATAGAATTCTTCGTTAGTTTAAGGAGACTAGGTAAGCCATCTTGGTTATTAAATTATAATGGTGGTCGTCACTGGCCTCTGAAGATGCAGAATAGAAAAGACTTT
>MDSW01028123.1_pt1 | contig 13324 bp, 13 predicted proteins | sample 811171 | NCBI WGS metagenome assembly MDSW01 (sample SAMN05326641, study PRJNA326480) | marine metagenome | isolation source: seawater | place: Atlantic Ocean: North West | collected 2012 | reverse complement strand
AAAATGCACAAATTGACATAAACATGTACAAAAAACCTAATTGATTTTTACTAAGCATATGAATAATTTGTAAATTAATTTTATTCATAATCAATGGAAATAGCTGTTTTAGCACTTGGATGTTTTTGGGGGCCTGAAATTAAATTTAGTAAAATTGAAGGTATAATCAAAACTGAAGTTGGATATTGTGGGGGGAATAACCCAATAACAACTTATAAAGAAGTCTGTTCAGGTAATACAAACCATGCTGAAGTTGTGAAACTTGATTTTGATGATAAAATTATATCATATGAAGAAATCTTAAAAATTTTTTTTCAAATTCACGATCCTACAACTTTAAATTCTCAAGGACCAGATTTTGGAACACAATACAGAAGTGAAATATTTTATTTGAATGATAAACAAAAAAAAGTTGCTGAAAAAGTATTAAAAAATTTAGATAAAAAATTATCTGGTAAAGTAGTCACTAAAATTTCTTTATTGAAAAATTATTGTCCTGCTGAAGAATATCATCAAAAATATTTAGAAAAAAAATAAGATGTCATTAGTTGAAACAAATTGGTTAGAAAAAAATATCAAAAATGTTAAAATTATAGATTGTTCTTGGCATATGCCTCAAACTGAAAGAGACGGCCTTGAAGAATATAAAAATCAACATATTCCAAATGCAATCTTTTTTGATTTAGACGATAACTCTAAAAAAAATATTGAACTTCCTCACATGTTAGTTGAAATAAATAGTTGGGAAAAAATAGTATCAAAAATGGGTATAAAAGAAGATGATGAAATAGTCATTTATGATAATTCAGATGTAATTAGCTCTTGTCGTTGTTGGTTTAATTTTATTTATTTTGGTCATAATCCTAAATTAGTACATGTTTTAAACGGTGGACTTAAAAAATGGATTAAAGAAAAAAAAAAAATTACTAATGATTTAACAAACATTCAAATATCGGAATATCAAAGTTTTGAAAAAAAAGAATTTGTTAAAAATAAAGAATCGATTGATAAAAATATTAATGAGCAAAAATTCATAGTGATTGACGCTAGAAGTAAAGAAAGATTTGAAGGAAAAGTTCCAGAACCACGCAAGGGTTTAAGAAGTGGAAGTATTAAAAATTCTTTTTGTATTCCTTTTAATTTATGTCTAAATAAAGATAAAACATTTAAAAACAAAGAGGAGCTAGAAAGTATTTTTCAATCTTGTTTAGAAAATATAAATGAAAAAAATATAGTTTTTTCGTGTGGTTCAGGAGTTACCGCGTGCGTTTTGGCACTAGCTTATTCTCTAATAAATGATAAATATCACCCTTGTATTTACGATGGCTCTTGGGCTGAATACGGCATAATTTAAATTAAATATGAAAAGATCTACTAAAATTACTTCAATAATAATTATTTTTTTTCTTATAATTACTGGTGTTGTTGTTTCTAGAACAATGATTGGCAAACATTTTCAAAAAAAATTTAGTAAAAGACCGCCCCCTGGAATAATAGTAAAAACCGTAAATCAAAAAGAATTTTATAATAAAGTTGAAACTTTTGGAACTGCAATACCAATCAGAACTAAATCATATAATATTGAGAAATATGAAATTATTTCACCAATTAAATTTAATAAAAAAGTAAAAAAAGGTGAAATAATTGCAAAATTAAAGACTAGGAATATTATTGCTCCATTTGACGGTATAACTGGAAAAAGAGATTTTTCAAATGACCTAGAAGTTTCTCAAAGCTCCTTAATAATAAATTTTGAGGATGCTTCTTCAATATATATAGATGTAGATATACCTGAGGTGTACGCGCCGTATATTAACAAAGGTCTAGAGGCTGAAGTAAAATTCTCTGCAAATAATCAAAAATTTTATAAAGGTATTGTGGAATCAACTGCTAGCAGAATTAACACAAAAAAAAGGTCTTTAGCAGCAAGAATCCAATTTGATAATTCAAATTTAGATATATTGCCAGGTTCTCTCTTGGAAGTTTCTATAAAATATAATAAAAGGAACTCTTTAAGTATTCCTGACACCAGTGTTATATTAGAAGGTAACAAAGTATATATCTATAAAGTAGACGAAAAAAATTTTACAAAAAGAATAGAGATTAAAATTGGTAATAGAAGTAAGGGTTACTTAGAAGTTGAATCTGGATTAAATATAGGTGATGTAATAGTAGCCGAAGGTTTAAAAAAAGTAAGACCTAACGGAAAAATTAAACCTATTAATAAATAATGTACTTAACAGATATAAGCATAAGAAGACCAGCTTTTTCATGGGTATTATCCCTAATACTAGTTGTATTTGGAGCTTTTGTTTTTTGGAAATTGCCAGTTAGAGAACTTCCTACTGGGTTGCAGCCACCAGTTGTCCAAGTTCAAGTTGAGTATGCGTCAGCATCTGCTCCTATAGTTGATGAAGAGGTTACCCAAGTTATTGAGGATGTAATTGGAGGAGCAGAAGGTATTAAAAATATAGATTCAAAATCAGAAAATGGAAAAAGTACTATCAATATTGAATTTGATACTGAAATGGATTTAGACGATGCAGCAAATGATATAAGAGAAAGAGTTGCAAGAGTCGTTAGTAGACTTCCATCAGAATCAGACCCTCCTAGAATTCTCAAACAATCAGCTGGATTTACAACTACAATGTGGTTAGCTTTGTCTTCTTCTACATGGAGTGACTTAGAACTTGGAGATTATGCTGAAAGATTTTTAGTCGATCAATTTTCAAGTGTTAAGAATGTTGGTAGGATTAGAACAGGAGGACTAAGAGAATTAAGTATTAGAGTTTGGATTGATCCAATAAAATTAGCTGCCAATAACTTAACTATTCAAGAAGTAGAGAATGCACTTAGAAATGAAAATGTACGTCTGCCGGCAGGAACGCTTGAAGCAAACAATGTTGATCTAACAATAAATATAGATAAATCTTATGATGATTTAGAAAAACTTAGACAATTACCTATTAATAATAGTAAAGATAATCCAGTAAGACTCTCTGATATTGCAAAATTAGAATTTGGACCAGTTTCCTCTAAGGCTTTATTTAGAGCTCAAAGTAAAAATGCTCTAAACTTAAAGACCGTGGGGATTGGAATTTATGCAAGAAGTGGTGCTTCTACTGTTGAATTATCTAAAGAAATTAAAAAAAAAATAGTAGAAGTAAAAAAGAATCTTCCCGATGATTTGAATCTAGAGATTGCTTTTAACAGAGCAACATATATTGGAGAAGCTATAAAAGAAGTTTATAAAACACTAATTATTGCCTTTATTTTAGTTGTTGTAATCATTTACTTATTTTTAGGAAACCTCAAAGCAGTAATAGTCCCGGCAGTTGCACTACCTGTAAGTCTTATTGCAACTTTTTTAGGAATTTATTTATTTGATTTATCAATTAATATTTTTGTTTTACTAAGTTTTATTTTAGCCATAGGAATAATAACTGATGACTCGGTTATTATGACCGACGCAATATACAGAAGAATAGAAAATGGAGAAACACCTCTTGTTGCAGCCTACAAAGGATCTAAGCAAATTACATTTGCAATAATTGCTACAACTCTAATTTTAGTTGCGGTATTTTTGCCCCTCATATTTATAGAAGGAATAGCAGGAACATTGTTTAAGGAAACGGCTATTGCACTTTCTTTTGCAATTGTAGTCTCTTCTTTTGTAGCTTTAACTTTGTCTCCAATGCTAGGTAGTAAATTTTTAGATAAAAAAACAAAATCTAATTTTTTGGTTAATTGGTTTAGAAAATTCTTTAATGGCTTCTCAAATTTTTATATTGAAACTTTAAGTTTTTGGTTAAACAAAAAAAAGACTATTATTTCTTTTATAATTATAATGATAGTTGGTTCTGGTGCATTATATAGTTATACAAAAAAAGAACTTCTACCACTAGAGGATAGGGGAGCGTATTTAGTTATTGGATTTACTGATGAAGGTAGTTCTTTTGAATATACTCAAAAAAGAGCTATAGATGTCGAAAAAAGATTAATTCCTTTATTAAAATCAGAAGATAGTCCTTATAATAAATTTTTAATGATTGTTCCAGGTTTCGGGTCAGAAAATAGTTTTTTAATTATTGCTTTATTAGATCACTGGAAAAATAGAAATCTAAATTCTCAAATTGTAATGAGGCAAGCCATAGGAAAAATAGTTACAGTTCCCCAAGCCGTAGCTTTTCCTATTTCACCTCAATCAATTAGGGTTTCTAACTATAACAAGCCTGTTCAAATGGTTATTTATGGAAATACTTATGATGAATTAAAAGAAATTCAAAATAAAATAATTCAATTGTTAAGAAAAAATGGAAATTTGTCTAGAATTGAGTCTGATTACTCTACAAATAAACCTGAAGTAAAATTAATAATAAATAAAAATAAAGCAAAAGATTTAGGAATATCTTCTCAAGCTATAGGTCAAACTTTAGAAACATTATATGGAGGAAAAACTGTTACAAAATTTAGTAAACTTGGTAAAGAATATCCAATAATTTTACAACAGTACTTAGAAGATAGAAAAGACAAAGAAAGCTTAAGTAAAATTTTTGTTAGATCTGAAAATACTGGAAGTTTAATTTCTCTATCAAATTTAGTTGAATTTAGAGAAGAAGGTTCAGCAAGCAAATTATCAAGATATAATAGACAGAGAGCTATTACAATTTCTGCTAATATAAGTGAAAATTATACATTATCAGAAGCGATTGAATATTTAGAAAATACTGTATCTCAAGTAGCACCAGATAAACAAATAACATGGAAAGGAAAGTCTGAAGAATTAAAAGAAACTAGCAATGAATTATATATTATTTTTGCATTAGCTTTACTAACTGCATATCTTGTAATGTCTGCAACATTTAATTCTTTTATTCATCCTTTTATAATTATATTAACAGTTCCTCTGGCTGTTTTTGGAGGACTTGTATTTATACAATTTCTTAATAGTTCAATAAATATTTTTTCTCAAATTGCTCTAGTAATCCTAATAGGAATATCTACAAAAAATAGTATTCTAATTGTTGATTATACTAATCAATTAAGAACGAAAGGAAGAGAAATAGAAAAAGCTGTTAAAGAAGCTTGTAGTTTAAGGTTCAGACCAATTATAATGACTTCTCTAAGTACAATGATAGCAATGATGCCATTAGTAATTGGAAATATAGGGCCAGGAGCTGGTGAGGGATCAAGGCTAGCTGTCGGAGCAACAATATTGGGAGGAATGATAATTTCAACATTCTTCACTTTATATGTAACACCTTCAATGTATTTAGCATTAGCAAAAAATACTAAAAGAATAGATGTTGTAGATATTGAGCTTAAAAAACAACTATCTAAAAAATAATATATTTATTTCTATTTAAATAACTTTTACATTTAGATAATTGTTTTTTATAAATATTAGATTGTTTTTCGACTTTTTTAGCTAAATCAATTACCTTTTTATTTTTTTTATAATTTTTATAGCCTCCCCAACCTTCATGATATGCAATATACTGTTTAAACGCATCTTTTAGAGATATTTTTAAAATTAATTTTGATTTATTTGTATACCAGCCAATAAAATCAACACTATCTTTGAACCTAACTCTTGTTGCAATTTTATTACCTGTTTCATTTTTATATTGCTCCCATGTTCCCTTTACTGCTTGAGAATATCCAAAAGAACTTGATGGTCTTTTAAAAGGTATTATTTTGAATATTTTTTTCCTAGGTGGCTTTGCTAACATATTAAAATCTGATTCCATCTTTATTATTGCCAATTGAATATAAATTGGAGTTCCCCATTTTTGCTCTGTTTTTTTAGCATGTTTATACCAAAAATATTTTTTATCAAAAATTTCACAACTATCATAAGTGTTTTGAGGAATAGATGAGCAGGAAGTAAAAAATAAGTAAAAAATAAGTAAAAATTTATTTGCAGGTTTCAATTTCATTTTTTATTTTTAAAATATTGATAAAATTTAAATACTAAAAAAACTAATAATACTCCTAAAAAATTTCCAGACAAATCTGAATATTCAAAATTTCTTTCTGGAATTATTAAATGGCAAAGCTCTAAAAATAAAGAAATACTAAATAGATAAATAAATAATAATCTACTTCTTTTTTTTTCAAAAGAAAAAATTCCTAAAGTAGCAAAAATTAAAAAAGCGTATAAATGATTTGATGAAACAAAAAAATTCGAGGTTAATTGCGGTTGCTTTTGAAAATCATTATAAACTATCCATCCCAGGATACTTCCGGGGAAAAGATATAATATAATCAATGCTATATTGAATATATGAAAAGGTATTTTTGTTAATAAATATATTTTTTTCATTTAACTAACATATTTTTTTTTATATTAAATTAATTGTAATAAAAATGAGTTATTTAATTCTTATTAGACATGGACAAAGCACCTGGAATCTAGAAAAAAAATTTACTGGGTGGGTAGATGTCGATTTAACTGATAATGGTAAATTAGAAGCAAAAAAAGCTGGAAATTTAATAAAAAATGAGAATATAAAAATTAAACATTATTTTTCTTCATTACAATTAAGAGCAATTAATACACTAGAGCTAATTCAAGAAGTTTTGGAAGATAATAAAAGCTTTAAAAAAGCATGGCAACTAAATGAGAGACACTATGGGGCTCTAACTGGTCTAAATAAAACAGAAATGAGTAAAAAATTAGGAGAAGATAAAGTATATCAATTCAGAAGATCTTGGGATCTTAGACCCGAACCTTTAGATATAAATAGCCCATTTCATCCTTCAAATATTAGTGCTTATAAAGAAGTTCCAAATAAAAATATTCCAGATACGGAATCTCTTAAAGATACTTTTATAAGAGTAACAAATTATTATGAAAATGAGATTAAAAATAATTTAAATAAAGGAAATATATTGATTGCTGCTCATGGTAATTCCATAAGGGCTTTATGTAAATATTTATTTAAACTAGATGAGTTTCAAATCTCTAAACTTGAAATTCCAACAGGAAATCCTTTATTAATAGAATCAAATAATAATGAAATAATTAACTGTAGATATCTAGATAAAAATCGTGCTAAAGATCTTTTAGTTTTTTAAAAATTTCTAAATCAGTAAGATGATAAAAATCTAATTTACTCTCAAAACCATTCAATTTTTTTAACTTAATCAAATTTTTCCAAACTTTAGAAATTGAAAAAATATTTAATTCCTTACTTTTAAAAACATTTCTATTAATAATTTGACAACCAATATAAATATAGTTTTTATTTTTTTTATTATTGATTACATTATTTTCTAAATTAAAATCACCATTTAAATTCTTATCAAAACTTAAATCTTTGTTTACTAACATAAGTATATTTTCTGATTTTTGAGAAAAATAAAAATTAATCATTGATTCTATCTCTTCTATATATCTATTTTTCCACAACGTATCTGGATTAAATACTAAAAAATTTTCTTCTTTTGAATTATTCATCATATTTAATAAACCGCCTCCAGTATCTAAAATTTTCTCTCCGTCGTCTATTATCTGAATATCTATTTTAAAATTATTTTTTTTTAAAAAATTATAAAAGTGGTCTTTTAAATAATAAGTATTTATTAAAATTTTTTTAATACCTAAATTAATGTTTAAATTTATACAATTTTCTAGCAACGTTAAATTTTTTAATTTTAAAAGTGGTTTAGGAGTTTTTAATGTAATTGGATTTAGTCTTTTTCCAAAGCCGGCACAAAGAATTAATGCTGTATTTATTTTCATTAAAAATTTAATTTTTTACTAAATGTTTTTATTAATAGATTATTTAAATTTTTAAATAATTTATCATTTGTTGTTCTTAATTTAATTAAACCCCAAGCAAAAGGTATAAGCTTCAAATATTTCCTTTTATTATCTCTAACTGCCAGTCTAGTAAATATTCCGATAATCTTTAAATTTCTTAACACAGAGATTATCTTAAAATCATTTGTAAATTTCTTAATATTCAAATTTTTTTGTTTTTTAATAAATAACCTAAATATTTTTTCTTTTAATTTAGGAGTTGTTTTAAATCTTACATCATCAATTAATGATGCCAAATCGTAAGCCTTGTTTCCAATTAATGCATCTTGAGTGTCAATAATTCCAATTTTATTTCTAATTATCATCATATTTGAAACATGAAAATCTCTATGAACAAAGACATCATTTTTTAACTGAATTTTTTTAGCTAAGTTCTTAATAATTTTTTCATATTCATTTTTAAAAATTGAATGCTTTCTTTTGGATAATTCTTTGTAAGCATACCAATTTGAAAAAAGCTTGGCTTCCTCAAGTAATATTTTTTTATCATAATTTGGAATCAAATATTCTTTACTATTAAAGTTTTTTATTTTTCTATCTTTTATTAATTGTATTTTTTTAAGAAGAAAAATTATCTTTTTAAAAATTAAAATCTGATTGATTTTTTTTTTTTTTAATATTTCACTAATTGTTTGATTTCCAAAATCTTCTATTTCTATAAAATTTTTAGAATAATTTTCACTTAATAATCTTGGTGCTAAAATATTATTTTTAATCAAAATTTTATTTATAGCATCATATATTAGAAGATTTTCTTTTTTCTTTTTTTTTGCATAAACTATTATTGATGATTTATTATTTCCTTTTTTTCGATAAAAAATTCTAAAAGATGCATCACCTTTTATTTTTTTTAACTTCTTGGATGGAGTCATTTAGTCTATAATCTTTATATATCTATTTTGATAATTATTATCATATTCAAAAGATAGTTTTAAAGTTTGATCTGGATTTTTTTCAATTTTTTGAGGCCATTCAACTATAAAAATAGATTTTTTTTTATTATCAAACAAATTTAAATTTTTGATTTCTTTATAAGATTTCAATCTAAATAAATCATAATGTTTAATTGTTAAATTTCCTACAACATATTCATTTATAATGTTAAATGTTGGGCTAATAACTTCGGTTAATTCTTCATTATTATTTTTTTGAAATTCATTAATCAAATATTTTGCAAAAGTTGTTTTGCCAACACCTACTTCTCCATAAAGAAATAATACATCTCCTTTTTTAAGATTACTTTTAAGTTGTATGGCAACTTCTTCTGTTTTTTTTTCTGAGGATATGTCTAACTTATTTCCTTTAGTAGCGATAAGCATTTGATTTGAATGGGCCTTCTACATCTACACTTAAATAATCTGCTTGTTCTTTAGATAGTTTTGTTAATTTTGCGCCAACTTTTTTTAAATGTAACATAGCTACTTTTTCATCTAGATGTTTTGGAAGAACATACACTTTATTTTCATAATTATTATGATTGTTCCAAAGTTCAATCTGAGCAATTACTTGGTTGGTAAATGAAGCACTCATTACAAAACTAGGGTGACCAGTTGCGCATCCTAAATTTACAAGTCTTCCCTCTGCTAACAAAATAATTCTTTTTCCACTTGGTAATTCTATTTCATGAACTTGTGGTTTAACTTCAGACCATTTATAATTTTTTAAAGCATCAACTTGAATTTCATTATCAAAATGTCCTATATTACAAAGTATAGCTCTATCCTTCATATTTCTCATATGATCAGCTGTCACAATATCTTTATTTCCAGTAGCTGTTACAATTATATCAGCTTTATCTATTGCCTCTTCCATTAAAACTACTTCATACCCTTCCATTGAGGCTTGAAGTGCACAAATTGGATCTGCCTCAGTGACTAAAACTCTTGCTCCACTTTGTCTTAACGAGGCAGCGCTCCCTTTACCTACATCCCCAAACCCAGCAACAATTGCTACTTTTCCTGACATCATAACATCTGTTGCTCTTCTAATTCCGTCCACCAAACTTTCTCTACAACCGTACAAATTATCAAACTTTGATTTTGTTACTGAATCATTAACATTGATTGCTGGAATTAATAATGTTTTATTTTTTTCCATTTTATTTAAAGCTTTAATTCCAGTTGTTGTTTCTTCTGAAACTCCTTTAATGTCTTTCAATAAATTTTTATATTCATTATGCATAATAGCTGTTAGGTCGCCGCCATCATCTAATAACATATTTGGTTTCCAATCTTTTTTTTGTTCAATGGTCTGCTTTATACACCAAATATATTCTTCTTCTGTTTCGCCTTTCCAAGCATAAACAGGTATGCCTGCTTTAGCTATTGCTGCAGCGGCATGATCTTGTGTTGAAAAGATATTACACGAAGACCATCGAACTTCTGCACCTAAATGAACTAAGGTTTCAATTAATACCGCAGTCTGAATTGTCATATGAAGGCAACCAATTATTCTAGCACCTTTTAAGGGTTTTTTGTCTCGATATTCTTCACGTAAAGCAATTAATCCTGGCATTTCACTTTCAGCTATAGATATTTCTTTTCTTCCAAAATCAGCTTGTGATATATCTTTTACTTTAAAATCTTCCATGTCAAATTTTCTACAACAAAATTCAATTTAATCAATAAATCTTTAAGGTTTTGGAAATTTAATTTCTAAATTAGCACCTTTCTTATCAAGTCTATTTGAAGCATTAATTGATGCTTTATGAAGTTCAACTAGATTTTTTACAATGTTTAGTCCTAAACCTGAGTGCTGACCAAATTTATCAGGTCTGTTACTATAAAATCTTTTAAATATTTTAGAAGTATCTTTCTCTTTAAAACCTTCTCCTTCATCAATAACATTTATAACAACCTGATTATCTACATTCTTAGAAATCTTAACTTCAATATTTGAATAATCTTCGCTAAAAGAAATTGCATTATCAAGTAAATTTGCAATTATCTGTTCTACTCTATTTTCTATGCCGCTTATTATATAATTTTTATTATTATCATTAATACATGAAATATTTATTCCTCTCTTAACTTGATAAATATTATTGTAATCATCAACAACTGATTGAATAATTGGAAATATATTAAATTTTTTAAATTTCTCTTTTGAAAGAGCCACTTCATCTTTTAACATTTGAGAATAATCTGTAATTAATCGCTCAATTCTTTGAACATCATGGCTTAAAATGCTAACTAATTTTAGTTTTTGATCAGAGTCTTTAGTATCATGAAGAATTTCAGATGCGCTTTTAAGCGATGCCAATGGGTTTCTAATTTCATGAACAAGATCAGTAGAAAAATTTTCTGCATTAGAAATTCTCTTTTGAAGCTCCAAAGTCATATCATCAAGAGAATTCGTAAGAAGTCCTAATTCATCGTTTCTAGATTTTAATTGTTCAATATTAGTTTTTTTATTATCTTTATTTTTAATTTGTTTCGTATAGCTAACTAAATTTTGTATTGGTTTTATGAAATATCTATTTAGAACATATGAAAATATAAGAATAACAAGTCCAACGGCAAAAGCCGTTCTAATTATGAATGTTTTTCTCTCATCAATTGCAGCTTTGACGTCATTGGCATTCTCAGTAATTGCAATATAACCAGTATTTTCCTTATCTTTAAAAACATTTTTTATTGTTGTTAATTTAAAATTATTAAATTCCTCTTGAGTAAAAGTGTAGTGTTTTCCAAAATTTTTTGAACCTGCGTAATTGTAAAGAATATCTTTTAAAGATACTAAATTATCATTTCCAATATTTATATTTCTCTTCTCAATAATTTCTTTATTTTTTTCATCATTTAAACTCTCTAATTCTATAATATCTAATCTTGAAGAAAATGATCTTGGATCAAGATCTAAAGTATCAGTGTCACCTATTAGTTCTAAATTATTATTAAAAAATATTACTCTATCAAGATTTTGAAATATAAATCTTGTAGAAAATAAAAAACTTCTAATATCTTTCTCATTAAATTTTATCTCTAATGTATTAAGATTTTCAATTGTATTATTAATTATTTCTATATGATTAGATGATTTTTTTTTAATTAAATTTGGTTGAATATTTTTAAGGTATAAAAAAGTAAATAATCCAATAATTGTAAAAAAAATAAAATTTATAAATAAAAATTTTTTTAAAATAGATAAATTTTTTAAAAGATAATTAAACATTAGCTAACATTCCATCTATATCCACTTCCATATCTAGTTTCTATAGCTGAAAAATCTGCATCTACTTTTTTAAATTTTTTTCTAATTCTCTTTACATGACTATCTATAGTTCTATCTTCTATTTCGGTATCTTCTCTATAAGCAATATCCATTAATTGAGCTCTTTCCTTTATAATCCCTGGCCTCTTGGCTAATTCTCTTACTATCAAAAATTCTGTTGTGGTTAACTTATCCGGTAATTGCTTTCCATTCCATTCACATTCTAATTGAGAAGGGTCAAGTTTTAATTTTCCATGAGAAATAATACTTTTATTTTCTTCTAGATTGTTATCTGAGTCTTTTTTTCTAAGTTGAACTCTGATTCTTTCAATCAAAATTTTAATAGAAAAACCTCCAGATTTTTTTATAAAATCATCTGCACCTAACTTTAATCCTAAAAGTTCATCAACTTCTTCATCTTTTGATGTTAAAAATATTACTGGCATAGAAGTTTTTTTTCTTAATTTTTTTAATAATTCTTCTCCATCCATTTTAGGCATTTTAATATCTATTACTGCTAAATCAGGAGGAGTTCTCGCTAATCCAATTAAAGCGCTTTCTCCATCTATATAGGTTTGAACTTTAAAACCTTCTTTTTCAAGAGCAATACTTAAACTAGTAAGTATATTTCTATCATCATCAACTAAAGCAATAGTTTGTTTATGCATTGATAGTTTTAAAAATACTAAATTGTTCTAATTAGGGCAAATAATTAAATTTAATGTAATTCACCCCAATTATCTCCAATATTAATATCAACCGTCAATGGAATAGAAAATGAATGGTAATCACTATCTGCTACACTTACCATTTCCTCTTTAATTATTTTTTTTATTTTATTAATTTCATCTTTATGAACTTCAAATATTAATTCATCATGGATTTGTAATAACATTCTAGATTTTAAATTTTTTTGATAACTAAATTTTTTATCAAGTCTAATCATAGCTAATCGCATAATTTCAGATGCAGATCCTTGTATTGGAGCATTAATAGCTGCTCTTTCTTGAAAATTTCTAACATTATAATTCTTATCATTTATAGAATTAAAGTGTGACCTTCTTCCAAAAATATTATTTACATAACCACATTTTCTACAAAACTCTTTTGTATTATCCATATAAACTTTTATTTCAGGAAATTTAGCAAAATAAGAATTTAAAAATTCTTCAGCTTCATAGTTTGATACATTAATTTGTTTAGCTAATCCATATTGAGAAATTCCATAAATTATTCCAAAATTTATAGCTTTTGCCTTTCTTCTTTGATCTTTATTTATTTTTT